>Ga0153956_1000659_pt1 | contig 36319 bp, 32 predicted proteins | sample TSFL040MetaG_FD_104704 | JGI IMG/M metagenome (GOLD analysis project Ga0153956, IMG submission 104704) | Attine ant fungus gardens microbial communities from Florida, USA - TSFL040 MetaG | ecosystem: Host-associated > Fungi > Mycelium > Unclassified | place: USA: Florida, Wekiwa Springs... | reverse complement strand
TTGCCGCTCGCCGAGTTCAAAATGCCCGCCGGTCGATCGTCAGGCTCCCCATTCCTCACCCCAGACTTGCACCGAATGCCCCTGAGAGACCTCTCGATAGATTCGCGGCGGCACCTCGTAGTCAGGCGCGCGCACCGGGCTCTTGATCTCGCTTGCGGCAAGTTCCTTCGAGACAAAGCGCTGCCGCGGATCGGGGATCGGAACGGCAGAGAGAAGACGCTTCGTATAGGGATGGATCGGGTTTTCGAACACCGCCCGGCGCGGACCGATCTCGACGATCTCGCCCAGATACATCACCGCCACGCGGTGACTGACCCGTTCGACGACGGCCATATCGTGCGAGATGAACAGATAAGCGAGCCCCATCTCCGCCTGAAGGTCAAGCATCAGATTGATGACCTGAGCCTTGATCGAGACGTCCAAGGCGGAAACGGCCTCATCGGCGATGATCATTTTCGGTTCGAGCGCGAGGGCGCGCGCGATGCAGATACGCTGTCGCTGTCCGCCGGAAAATTCATGCGGAAAGCGCGTCGCCATGTCCGGAGACAGTCCGACCTTCTCAAGCAGATAGGCCACGCGATCCCTGATTTCCGCAGCCGTCCCCTTGCCGTAAGCGACCAGCGGCTCGGCGATGGACCGGCCGACCGACAGCCGCGGATTCAGGCTGGCGAACGGATCCTGAAAGATCGTCTGGAGATTGCGCCGCATCTCCTTCAACTGAGCGCCCTGCATCGACGAGATATCCCGGCCGGCGACCAGGATCGATCCGGCCTGCGGAGTGACAAGACGCAGGATCGAGCGCCCCGTGGTGGATTTTCCGCATCCGGATTCACCGACCAGCGACAGCGTTTCACCGGCGCGGACGCTGAACGAGACATTCTCCACGGCATGGACGCGGCCGGTCACGCGGCTGAAAAGACCGGAGGTGATATCGAAACGGGTGGTCAGATTGCCGACCTGCAGAACCGGCGTCTCGGACCCGCGCACGGTATCCGCCACTTCGTTCGGAACATCGGATGTTCCGGTCGTCTTGTCCACGACGGGAAAACGCAACGGCCGATCGCGCCCCTGCATCGACCCCAAGCGGGGAACCGCGGACAGCAGAGCTTTCGTATAAGGATCGGCAGGCTTCTCGAAGATATTTTCGGTCGATCCTTTTTCGATGATGTCGCCGTTGAACATGACGACGGTGCGATCCGCAATCTCGGCGACGACTCCCATATCGTGGGTGATGAACAGGACCGACATCCCCTCGTCCCGCTGCAGCGACTTGATCAGCTCCAGGATTTCCGCCTGAATGGTCACGTCGAGAGCAGTCGTGGGCTCATCGGCAATCAGCATCTTCGGCTTGCAAGCCAGTGCCATGGCGATCATCACGCGCTGGCGCATGCCGCCGGAGAATTTATGCGGGTATTCGTGCAACCGCGCTTTCGCGGCGGGAATCCGCACCTTGTCGAGCAGGCGCACGGCCTCCGCCTCGGCCTGTTCGCGCGACATCGCGCTGTGGATCATCAAGGCTTCGCAAAGCTGGAATCCGACCGTCAGCACCGGATTGAGGCTGGTCATCGGCTCCTGAAAAATCATGGAGACGTCACGCCCCCTGACGGTCTTCATCTGCTTTTCCGGAAGACCGAGAAGCTGTCGCCCTTGCAAGACGACGGAGCCTGAAACACGGCTGGTCAGTTCCGGAAGCAGGCCCATGATCGCCAGAGAACTGACGCTCTTGCCGGAACCGGACTCGCCCACCACGGCGACCGTCTCGCGTTCCCTGACGTCGAACGACAGGTTCCGCACGACGTTGCGCCATGTCCCATCGCGCAGGAAGGACACATCGAGATCCTTCACCTCCAGCACGGTGCCTGCCTCGCGCAGGCGCGCCTCATGGGCGGTGCGAACATCCGTCATGCTCGATGATCCCGATCGAGACTGAGAGAGTTGCCGAGCGGACGGCGGGAGATCGCTGCAATCATGGTGCCCCCGTTCATATCTTTTTCGCGAACCGCGGATCGAGCGCATCGCGCAGGCCGTCGCCGACGAGATTGACCGCCAGCACCGTCAGCGACAGGAAAATCGCCGGAAACAGAACAATGTAGAATTTCACCTGCCAGAGCGCCCGCCCCTCCGCCATGATATTGCCCCAGGACGGCACGATCGGCGGCGTGCCCGCGCCGATGAACGACAGGATCGCCTCCGTAATCATCGCCGACGCGCAGATATAGGTGGCCTGAACCACCATCGGCGCCACCGTGTTCGGCAGGATGTGCATCACGACGATCCTGGGTAGCGACGTGCCCGATGTGACGGCGGCATCCACATAGGGCTGCTCGCGGAGGGACAGAACGACGCCGCGCACCAGACGGGCAACGCGCGGAAATTCCGCGATTGTGATCGCAAAGATGACGTTGCCGACGGAGCCGCGGTTGAGCGCCATCAAGGCGACGGCCAGCAGGATCGAGGGAATGGACATCAGGCCGTCCATGATCCGCATCACGAACGCATCCATGCGCCGCGAGAACCCGGCGAACAAGCCGACGACAAGACCGCAGACCGACGACAGGACGGCGACGGTGAACCCGACGAGCAGCGAGACCCGCGCGCCGTAAAGGATGCGCGAATACAGATCCCGGCCGAGAACGTCGGTTCCGAACCAATGCTGCGCGGACGGCGCGCGCGTCCGCATGATCGTATTGACCTTCGTCGGATCGGTCGTTCCGAGAAAAGGCGCCGCGATCGCTGCAAAGGCGATCAGCAGAAGCAGAATGCCGCCGACCGCCACGGTCGGATGCCGACGCAGGAACAGCAGCCACGGATGTCGCTTTGCCGGGACGGCATGGTGATCGCCGCGATCCGGAGCCGCGGAACTCGTCAGGTCAGGCGCTTGCGAGCTCAATAGCGGATCCTCGGGTCGACGAGCGTGTAGACGAGATCTACCGCCAGATTGACGATGACGTACAAAAACGAAAACAGCAGGACGAGACCCTGGATCACCGGGTAATCGCGACGCAGGATCGCATCGACGGTCAGCCGGCCAAGCCCCGGAATCGCAAACACGCTCTCGGTAACCACCGCTCCACCGATCAGCAAAGCAATGCCGATCCCGATGACCGTGACGATCGGCACGGCCGCGTTCTTGAGCGCATGAATAAACAGCAATCCCTTTTGGCCGACGCCCTTGGCGCGCGCCGTCCGGATGTAGTCCTGCTGCAGCACTTCAAGCATCGTGGCGCGGGTGATGCGGGCAATCAGAGCGATATAGACGCATCCGAGCGCGATGCTCGGCAGAATGAGCCCCTTGAACCAGGGCACGATACCCTGCGTGATCGGCGTATATCCCTGCACCGGCAGCCAATCGAGGCTCAGGGCGAACACGAAGGCCAGCACATAGCCGATCACGAAGACCGGCACGGAGAAGCCGAACACCGAGAAGGCCATGACCATGCGGTCAACCCATGTGCCGGCTTTCCACGCCGCGATAACGCCGACCGGCACTGCGATCGACACGGCGACGATAAGCGTCACGATCATCAACGACAGCGTCGGCTCGATCCGCTGCGCGATCAGTGTCGTCACCGGCAGATTGGTGAAGATGGACGTACCGAGATCCAGATGCAGCAGCCGCCACACCCAATCGGCGAACTGAACGATGAACGATCGATCGAGCCCGAGGCTGTGGCGGATACGCTCGACCTCCGCCGGCGTCGCCTGATCGCCGGCGATGACCGTCGCGGGATCGCCGGGCGAAATGAACAACAGCGAAAACACGAACAGCGCAACAACCGCCATCACCGGAATGGTTGCGACGATGCGCCTGGCGACATATGCGAACATCGGGACTCACTTTCCCCGGCCGGCGGAGGATATTCGGTGACGAAAGGCTCCGTGCGGATACGGGCCGGCATCACGGCGCCGGCCCGCTGCCTGCTCAGTCAGCTTTCTTCTCGACGTTCCAGAACACCGGCACCGACGACGGGATCAGGTTGGTCAGCGAGCGACGATAGGCCGCCGGCTGCGCGAACTGCCCCCACATCACCGCGGGCGTAATCTCATAGACGATCTTCGAGATATCGTCGGCGATGCTCTTGCGTTCCTTCTCGTCGCTTGCCTTGGCGAACTGACTGAGCTTCTGCGTCAGGCGCTCGTCGCAGTGCCAACCTGCATAGTCCGCGCAATTATTGGCGACATACAGATGAGTGAGCGGAAGCGCGAGATCGAAGCCGGACGCATGCACGCCGAACACATGCCATCCGTCCTTCTTGGCGCGGCGGGCCAGCACCGTGCCCCAGTCCATCGCCTGCAGATCGACCTTGAAACCGGCGCGGCTAAGCAGATCGGCCAGCACCGCCGACGAAATGCGCGGCGCATCGATATCGGTGGCCTGCAGGACCACGATCGGCTCGCCCGCATATTTCGTCTTCTTCAGTGCTTCCTTCGCCGCCTCGATCGACGGATTGATGCCGATATCGCCGCCGGCCGTGGTCTCGTACGGCGTGCCGCACATGAAGAACGAACGACAGCCTTTCGTCATGTACTTGTCGGACAGACCGAGCGCTTCAAGCACCGAGACCTGATCGACCAGACGCCACAGAACGCGGCGGATCTCCGGATCGTCGAACGGCTTGGCGAGCGAGTTCAGGCGGAAATAGCCCTCATAGGTCTGGTCGCCTCCGAAGGAAATCACCTGGAGCTGCTTGTTCTTTTCGAGAACTGGCAGAAGATCGAAGGACGGAAACTGCAGGAAATCGACTTCTCCGGTCTGCAATGCGGATGCCGCGGTCGCCGCGTCAGGCATGGTCTTGAAGACGACCTGATCGACCCTGGCCACCTTGCCGCCGGCCAGGAAATCCGCAGGCTCGCTGCGCGGCTTGTAGTCCTTGAAGCGCTCGACCACCACCTGATCGCCGGGACGGTAGAGATCCGGGCGGAACTTGAACGGCCCGGAGCCGATCACTTCAGTGATGCGCTCCGAACCCGGTGTCGCTGCCAGCCGTGCAGGGATCATGAACGGCACAGGCGCATTGGGCCGGCCAAGCACATCGAGCATCAGGCCGAACGGCGTCTTCAGCTTGATCGTGAAACTGCGCGCGTCGGTGGCGTCAATGGAAGCCACTGAGTCGCTGAGGATGCGGCCGAGCGATGCTTTCGGCATCCACCGCTTGATGGACGCGACGCAATCAGCGGCAGTAACAGGCTTGCCGTCGTGCCACAGCAGGCCGTCGCGCAAGGTGAAAGTCCAGGTCAGCTTGTCGTCCGACACCGTATAGGTCTCGACCATCTGCGGCTTGATGGCGCCTTTCGCGTCCATCGCGAACAGCGTGTCGTAGACGGCATAACCGAACGTGCGGGATACATAGGCGGTCGTGAAATGCGGATCGAAGATCGATGGCTCAGCCTCCAGAACCGCATTAAGCACCGTGCCCTGCTGCGCCTGAGACGCCGCCGGCAGCGAACACAGACTAGCGAGTACGGCCGCCCCCAGAAGCACGCGACGAGAGAATCCAAGCATCTTCAATCCTTCCCCGATAATCGTTTTCCGCATCGAAACGAACGTGATCGACGGTGCCACCGCCGATCGAAATCGTTGCCTCGGCCGCGCATTCCGCGGTTGGCATCAGCTTGTCCGCACATCCGGAAACGGAACTGCGGGGCACTGAGCTCCGAACACTAAACACGTTCCGGACACCGGGACCATATCAAAAATGCCCGAATGGTCTTTTTATGACCCTTCGGTCAAAAATTGCGCACTGCAGCATACAGAGCGACGGGCGCACGGATCGGCATTCGCCGTCAGCGCGCGATCATCGCGGTGATGGAAATCGCAGTTCAGGCTGCGCGCCTGCGGCGGCGCCTCGGTGCGCCGTCCGCCGCCTCCGCCGCAGCGGGCACGATCACGTCGACCCCCGCTTCAACCAGCGCCTCGCCGACGGCCCCCGTCGGCGCACGGTCGATCACCAGCCGGTCGATGGTCCGAAGCGGGCACACCTGAAACAAGCCCGCTTTGCTCACCTTGGAGAAATCGGCGAGCACCGTGAGTTCAGACGCCTGTTCGATCATGGCACGCGCGACTTCGGTCTCGGCCATGCTGAAGTCGAGAATACCGCCGGCGGTGATGGCGCCAACGGTCAGGATCACATGCCTGGCGTGGAAATTCCGGACCTGGTCGATGACCAGCGATCCCAGCGTCTCCGAAGCTTCGTCGTCGAACTCACCGCCGAGCAGAAACACGCGGCTGCCGCCCGGCCCTTTTGCAACCGCCTGTGCGATCAGGACGGAATTGGTGATCACCGTCAGTCCCGATCGTTGACCAAGCTCCTCCGCGAACACGACAGTGGTCGAACCGGTATCGACGAACAGCGTATCTCCCGGCTCGAACAGTTTCGCGGCCGCGCGTGCCACGGCGCGTTTCTGCTCGACATGCTCACCGATCCTGAGTTGAAAGGAACCTTCCGTCGCCTCCTCCGCATGCGGGACTTCCGGAAGTGTGGCACCACCGTGGAATTTGCGAACCAGTCCGCGGATCGCCAGATCGGTCAGATCACGCCGGATCGTCTCGCGCGACGCATCGAATTCTTCAGCCAGCGCATCGACGCTGACGCGCTGCTTCTGCCGCAGGATGTCCAGGATACGTTCACGCCGATCTCGGATTCGCATTATGCATTCACCACGCGTCAACCCGGATGTGAATCCGGCCCTGCTCTCCTTAGAGCAAGTTTGAGTTTTGTTGAACCGTGTCCCGGACGCGATGCCGCGTGTAACGCCGCTTCGCAGAGCCGGGACCGTTCCAAATGCCTGCGCTCGGTACGGTCCCGGCTCTGCGGAGCAACGCTGGCGGCGAAGCTTCGCTTGGCCTGAGCGTTGCACCGCATCCGGGACACGATTCCGGCTGCTACGGCGGGCGCCCGAACTGCCGCACCAGCGCCACCGCCTCATCGAAGCGCCGACGCTCCGCATCCTGCAGCGGCGCATCGGGCGTGATCACGGTATGCGAGGAGAGCCCGGCGGGCACCGGCAGCCCCAATGCACCGAGACAGATCATGAGCACGCCGACAGCCGTCATTTCGGCGGTGTCCGCGACCTCCAGCGGCCGCCCCAGCGCATCGGCGAGAAAGCGGGTGAAGTAAGTGCTTTTGGTGAGACCGCCGTCGACTGCGATCCGCTTCACCCCGCCGAGCGATCGCGCCATCGCTTCGACGATCTGGCAGGCCCGCAATGCAATACCCTCAAGCACCGCGCGATTGAGATCGGTCCTCGACGTTCCCAGATCGAGTCCGAACCAGGCTCCTTTGGCATTGCGATCCCAGAACGGACTGCCCAATCCGGCAAGCGCCGGAACGAAAACAGGCCCGGCCGCAAGCGCCGAGGTCGCGGAGGCTTCCAGCCGCGCGTCCTCCTCCGACCACAGACCGATTTCTCCGAGCCATTCGATCGCCGCACCCGCCGCAAGCACGCCGCCGTCGAGCGCGTAGGACGGCGGTCCACCTGCATGCTGCCACGCACAGGTCGGCAGCAATCCATGAGACGATGCCTCAAAGACCGGCTCGTCGGTCACGCCGAGCACGAAGGCTCCGGTGCCGAAGGTCAGTTTGATATCACCCACCGCGCGACATCCGTGTCCGAACAGCGCGGCCTGCTGATCGACGATGCTGCATATGACGGGAACGCCGCTTTTGAGAGTCCCGAAGTCGCCGGACGTCGGCCTGATCTCGGGCAGACATTGGATCGGAACACCAAACGCCGCACAAAGCTCCGGATCCCATTGCAGCGTGCGCAGATTCATCAGGCTCGTGCGTGACGCCGTCGACGGGTCCGTCGCGAACACGCCGGTCAGCCGATCGAGAAAGAACGAATCCGACGTTCCCAGACGCAGCCTGCCTGCCTTCAGAAGATCGCCGGCGCCGTGCGCATGATCGAGAAGCCAGCGCAGCTTCGTCGCCGAGAAATACGAATCGAGCGGCAATCCTGCACGCTGCTTCATGAGATCTTCAACACCGTCGCGACGAAGTTCTTCGATCCGTTCGGCCGTGCGCTCGTCCTGCCAGACGATGGCGTTGTAGAGCGGACGCTTCGTCCGGGCGTCCCAGGCAATGACGGTCTCGCCCTGATTGGCGAGCCCCAGCGCCGTCAATTCCGGCTCGGCAGCGATCAGCGCCTCGATATTAGCAATCAGTTCTTCGGCATCATGTTCGACCCACCCCTGCCTCGGTCTGATCTGGCGATGTTGAAAACGCCGTCCTTCGCGCAGACCCGTTTCGGTCCAGGCGAAGGCTTTGGTCGATGTCGTTCCCTGATCGACGGCAAGGATCGTCACGGTTCGATACTCACGCACAGAGCCTCCGAAGCAAGCCGGACGCTTTCCGGAAGGTGCAGCGTCAGGCGCCGTTCGGGCAGCAGGTTCACCGACTTTTCCAGAATGACGCGGCTTCCGGAACTCACGCGCAGCGTTCCGCGTCGGTTTTCAGAAACACGGCCGTAGAGCTTGACCGGTCCGTGATCGGCATTGATCCGCTGCGGATAGACATAACGAAGCCCCGTCCCCGCCCTGACCGGAACGAAGCTTCCGGCCGGTCCGCTCTCACGCAACGACCGCAGGATCGCGCGCGCCGCAAGCGCGCCTTCCTCGGCCGCCCGGCCCGAATGTTCGACCGGCCGCAGCACGTTGCCCGCCGCGAAATAGGCCGGATCGGAACAGCGCCAGCCGGTGTCGATGCTCGGCCCGTCGGTCCCTTCGTCGATATCGATATGCGACATGCGCAGCACGCCCGTTTCCGGAGTGAACTTGCCGGTGACGATGACGCCGTCGCAGTCGATCCTTTCCTCGCGCCCGCCACGGCTGACGACCATACCGGTGACGCGGTCCCTGCCCTCGATCCGCACGATCGATGTATCCGTCCACACGGGGACACCGAGCAGCATGCGGGCGACGAGATCACCCGGACGCCGCGCGACGATGCGACGGCCGGCCTCGATCATTGCAACAGGCTTGATCCCGGCATGCCGCGCCGTCAGCAGCGCCGAGAACGACACGAGTTCGGTGCCGATCACGGCCGGTCTGCGAAACGGCGTCATTCCGCCGCGATAAACCATCTCCTGAAACGCGCCGGTGGTGGTGACACCCCAGGGCCGCGTTCCGGAAATCAGACGGGCCGCGCGCGACGTCTCGCGAATGCCCGTCGTGATCAGCACGGCCCGGCTTTGAACCCGCTCCGTTCCACCGGAGCCGTTGACGACCAGCACACCGCCGCGCTGAAACGCAACAACCGAACTGTTCGTCCGAATCTCGACATCGCCCGCCGCTTCGACCAGCTTGCGCGCATAAGTCGGACCGCTCCAGAACCGATGGAAGTCGAGCATACCCCAACCGGGATGACCGCAGAAGCGCGGCAGACCGCCGGCTTCACCGTTGCGCTCGACGACCAGTACGTCCTTGACGCCGGCCTGATGCAGCGTCCTTGCCGCCGTCAGCCCGGCCGGCCCGGCACCGACGATGGTGACGGCCCGGATCACTGTCTGCCTCCCAGCTGTTGCACCAGATCAGGCAGGCGGTCTTTCGCCAGTTCCATCGTGCGGCGCGTGCAATAAAAGCCCTGGCATCGCCCCATCATCGCACGCGTGCGTCGCCGCAGGCCGCCGACGCTTCGCGCCGGCAGATCGCCGCACAGCGCAGCTTCGATCTCGGATCGCGTGACCATCTCGCAATGGCAGACGATCTCGGAGCGACCCGGCTGCATCCACGGTCGCTCAAGCCCTTCAGTGAGGTTCGGCATCGACACCCATTTCGGATCGGCGATGACCTCGATTGGACCGAACCGCTCGGCATAGAGGCCGGCGACATAGGCGGCGATCCCCAATGCGCCGGTCAGCCCTGTCGATCGAATACCGGCCACCGAAATCCAGTTACGATCCGGCACGGCTTCGATCTGATAATCCTTGAACTGCGTCGCGGGACGCAGACCGGCATAGGTCGTGGTGATCGGCTCATGCGACAGCGCGGGGATCATCCGGCTGCCCTGCATCAACAGCGCTTCGATGACAGCAGCTTCGGTCGTCGGATAGTCTCGTTCGCGCCGCTCCTCGGCGGTCGGGCCGACCAGAAGATTGCCGAAGGCGGTGCGCGCGACCACCACACCCTTGGTGCGCTCGTTCGGCACCGGCAGCAGGATCGCATTCAGGAAACGGCTCGCCGACTTGTCGAGCACGACGAACTGCCCCTTGCGCGGCCTCATCTCGAACGGCGACGTCCGCGCGATCGCTTCCACAAGATCGCCGAAATTGCCGGCGCAGTTGACGACGATCCGGGCGCGGATGTCTCCGTTGTCGGATGCCAGCGTCCAGATTCCATCCGCCAACGATCCTGCACGCACTTCGGTGGAGCGCAGAACCCGGCCGCCGTTCGCCAGCCCTTGCAGAGCATAGGCGATCGGCGCGGACCACGGATCGATCACGCCTTCGCCGGGAACGAGAACGCCGCCTTTCAGATCGCCGGCGAGATGAGGCTCCATTTTCAGGATGTCCTGCACCGAAGCCGCACGGACATCCGTCACGCCGTTCTGATGCGCACGACCGATGATCTCGGGCAGCGCTGCCAGTTCGGCATCCGACCAGGCGGCAAGGACTGCTCCCGTTTCGAGAAGCGACAGGCCGAGCTGTTCGCGGATCGCCCGATAACGCGCATATCCGTCGCGCACGAGCCCGGCTTCGAGACTGCCGGGAGCGGCATCGAACCCGGTATGCAGCAACGCACTGTTCGCCTTGCTGGCGCCATTGATGACGTCGGCATCCTTTTCGATCAGGACGGTGCGCAATCCGGCGAGCACGAACTCCCGGAACACCGCGCAGCCAACAACGCCGGCACCGATGATCGCGACGTCATACGGCCGATCAGGAGCGCCCATCGGCACCGCTCGACGGAGTCAGCCGCTGATGCGACGCCCGCGCCTCGATGTCGGACCAGCGATACAGCATCGGCACGGAAGCGCCGCTCGCCCACATTCCGTTCTGGTCGCCGCGATGCGGATGACCGGGAATGCCGGACGCGCCCTGGAACACGATCCAGCGGGAGTTCTCCCATGCGCCGACATCGAAGGAATGCCGGACCAGCGCGGAGTATTTCGTCGCCAGTCCCTCGCCTGCCATGAAACCCGTCGCGAATACCGTATCGTTGTCGCCGCCGATGATCGCGCAGCCGATGTTGAGCGTGCCGGCAGCCTCTGGAAATACGGGTGCAAGCGGATGCTGGAAATCGGGCTTGTGCAGCGAGCCCCACGTATCGAACTTGTCGAATTCGGCGATGTCGGCGGCAGCCTGCCGCAGCGCCTCGTTCCAGTCACCGCCGGCGAGCCAGCGCCTGTCGTCATCGCGCAGCAGCGCCGGGATCACCCACCACAGATGCGTGAGGATTGCAGGCTGGGCAAGCAGGGTCGTCTTCGGCGAACACACGATCCCGGCAAGACCGCTCTTTTCGGCCACGATCTTCGTGAGGTTCAGCCGCAGCCGGGCATACAGCGCCGCGGCCGACGAGTCCGGCGTCATCCGGCCGTCCCATTCGACGATCGCACGGCGGACTTTCTCGGCTGCCCCTTCGAAGACGAGGGTCGCGAGCTTCTCCCTGAACATCAGCGCCGGCAGACTGAGAACGTCGATATAGATGCTCTCCATCGCCGCGATGGTCGGCTCGACGATGCCGTCGATGAGTTGCGCGATCCGCCGGGCGCGGTGGGGCGGGTGACAATCGGTGCAGAAGTAATGCTCACCGCGGTCCGATACCACGCGGTTGTTGGCGGTGACGATGCGATGGCCGGGTGGATCGATGGCGCGCGGCATGTCCGCCGGCGCGATCATGCCGTTCCATTCATGCGCCCCGGTCCAGCCCGGAACCGGCAGCCAGCCGTTGACGCGCGGCCGCACCGGCACTTTGGCACGCACGCGGTGACCGATATGCCCCTCGGTATCGGCTGCGACGAGGTTGTGGTCGATCATGCCCCAGTCATCGACGGCATTGAACAGCGTTTCAACCGTGCCCGACTTCAACATGCGCAGCAGGCAATCGAACGAGTTGTCCGTGACGGCGAATTGCCTGGACTGCAGCACGATGCCGACCCCTGAAGCCGGCTCGCCGACGACGACCGGTCCATGCGACGTCTCAACGATCTCGACGGCGACCGACGCGGCGCCGCGAACCTTGATGTCCTCGGTCCGCCGCGTGGTCGCCTGCCACGCATCCTTGAACAGCACTTCGTTGCCGTCCGCTCGGAATTGTTCGACGAAGAAATCGTGGATGTCCACGAAAGCATGCGTCACGCACCAAGCGACCTTGCCGTTGTGCGCGACATGCGGAAAGCCGGGAACGCCGGGGACGCAGATGCCCACCGCATCGAACGCATCGCATGCGATATGCGACTGCACATAGATGGCGGGCACTTCGAGTTCGCGGTGCGGATCGCCCATGACGATGGGGCGGCCGGTGCCGGTCGCGGCGCCGGACAGCGCCCAGTTGTTGCTGCCGCCGCCGGTCAGATCCGGCGCGCCGAGCTCGAGCATCTTGAGAATTTCCGGCTGCAGTTCGGAGAGCACGGCTTCGAGACGTTTCTCGTCGACACCCGGCGGAATACAGAGCAGATCCTCGCCGCCGTCCTCGTAACGCAGTTTCATGGCCGCCTCGACCCCGACCACGGGAACGGCCGCCGCACGGAACAGCTTGAGCCAGATCGAGCCCATCAGGAATCCGATCTGCCGCATCACCGCGATCGAATCCCACGGGCACCAGGGTTCCGGCACTGCCTGCAGCAATGCGTATTCCGGCGGAAACGCGCCGCGCGCGATAAACGCGTTGACCCCTGCGGCATAGGCTTGAAGCATCGCGCGCGTCTCGCCGTTCAGCGCCTCGTAATCGCGCTTTGCAGCCCCGAGCCCACCGAGACGCCGTGCCAGCATGTCCGCGCTGACGGCAAACGCGCCGCGCCATTCGGCCCAGCGGCCGTAGGCGCGCCGACGGATCATATCCATCTGCCACAGGCGATCCTGGGCATGAGCGAAGCCCAGGGCGGCAAACGCATCGTTCTGCGTCTTGGCGCGAATATGCGGAATGCCCCATTCGTCACGCCAGAGATCGACCGGGTGGCTCAGACCTGAAATATCGAGAAGATCCGGCGTCGCTTGGGTCATCGTGTTCATCCACTGAGGCTGAGCTCCCGCATGCGCCGAGGCAGATCGCGGCGGCATACCGAGCGGGTTGGGAGCGGACGCCTGTTTAAAGACGCCGGCGAAACTGAGCCCCACCAGACGGCTTGTCAATGCCCGAACGGTCATTTTGGCTCGACAATCCTGTCATCCGAGCAACTATTTCAGCCCCGTCCGGATAGTTGTCACATCGCCTCCTAGGCGCCGCCGGCGTCAGGGCGCAGGCGACAACCGCCGCCTTCCGTTGCTGTCCGCAAATCTCGAAGTCGCGACGCACATCTTCGCGCGCACTGAAAGCAGGCAAAAAAGCACTTTGCGCACAACATTGCCTTTACTGTCCCGACTCATCCACATCTGCGCGACCGATCTTGGATCCGCCCGGGCGCACCCCACAGATCACTTCTCATCCCTCGCCAAGTGCACGCCATCCCAATCGAGATTGCCCGTTCAGTCAAAAATAAACGGCATGACGGTTCATCGATCACACAACCGCAATTTCTTCGCGAGCAATGCGCTTCAGCCAGGGCGGCGCCAATCAGCCCTCTCGCACCCACCGGTGGTGCCTGGCCGGACATTTCCCAACTTTATGATCAAAATCTTCAGCCGCACGGAAGCTGGCCGATTCTACGATCGGCAAAGCTGACACCGAAGCTTAATCAGTGAACGAACAGAACTTGTCCTATCGCATAGTTCAGCGAGGCTGAGATCAAGGAGTATCTCGTCAAATCAACGCCCGACGGCGGCGCTGGCGCTCCCTAGGAGCCTCTGGTTGATTTGCCAGATATCGAGAACATAGCGATTTTCCGGCCTAACTTCAACGCTTTGTTGCGAACCGCGTGAGCGGCCGCCGCGTTGAAAATTCTCAAGTGTTGTACGCTGTGTTGGACGTTTTTGTTGGACGAAATCGACGGTTTTCGCCCAGCGGCCATGCGACTTGGATAGCGTTCTGCCGGAAGCAGGAAGCTCGCCCGTGAAATCTTTGGCACGCGCCAGCAACACAAGATAGCACCACCTCGTCATTCCATTTCTACATGAGCAACATGGCCTTCTCATCAAGGAGGCCATGTCATGATTGAACTTTACCCGATTGGCCGCTTTCTCGTTCGATGCCCACACTGCCACGCGCCGATCATGGTGGTGGAGTACGATACGCTTCGTTTCCCCTATGCCAGCCCCATCTGCACCGATGGCCAACCCGTTCCCATAGCGGCATATGGCGACGGCCTTGCCGCATCCTGCGATCTTGTCTTCGGGACGCAGCCTTGCTGCGGCAAGCCATACTTTTTCATCATCGCAAGACTTGCGTGCGCGATATTGTCCGCCGACCGCGGAAAAACCCTTGAGGAACACTGGGTGGCTGTTGGCCGCCGGTCCATTTGGACGATGTGCTTGCACGAAACCTGGTTCGGCATCGCGCACGAGCATTGGATTGGCCCATTTGCCTACACCAATCCCCCTCCGAACCTCGCGCGCGCTCCAACGGAAACCCTTGATACGGCCTCCCCGCTTACCTTTGCGCAACAGCTCATGGAGCGCGATCGAAATAGCCTTGCCGCACTTCTTGACTCGGATTGCAAAAATTCCGCGCGGCGCAGTTCGCTGACAGGGGCGCTGCCAACCGGCGTGCTGCCATGACTTTCCTTTCATCGACTGGCGCGGGCCTGCGAGCATCGAAGCATGCTGCCGGAGCTTTGCTGGTTTTCAAGACCGCTCGCTTCCGCGCCTTCGGCTTGTGCAGCTCCGCGCCGCTCCGCGGGGTGCTTCGCACCGTCTTTGAAACCCCGCTGAAGACCGCCCCGGCGTCCGGGCTTCGATGCCGCGCAATCGCGCGCGGGTTTTCGAAGAAAGGACAGCCCATGAAGCCCGACCATGCCCGCGCCAGCCTCTACCAGCGCGTGACCGACCAGATTATTGCCGAGCTAGAGCGCGGCGTCATGCCGTGGCGGAAGCCGTGGAATGCCGAACATCTCAACGGCCGCGTGTCCCTGCCGTTGCGGCACAATGGCGAGGCCTATCGCGGGATTAATGTGCTGACCTTGTGGATGGCTGGAACCGCGCTTGGCTATTCGTCACCGACCTGGATGACCTACCGGCAAGCGCTGGAGCTTGGCGGCCAGGTGCGCGGAGGCGAGAAGGGGTCGCCGGTTGTCTATGCGGGCAAGCTTGTGAAGGCTGGCGAAGACAGCGCCGAGCATGAGGACCCGCGCGAGATCCGCTATCTCAAGAGCTATTGTGTGTTCAATGTCTGCCAGATTGATGGTTTGCCCGACACTTTCTATGCCAAGCCCGACGTGCCTGTTCTGGCGGTGCCCGAGCGCAATGCCCGGGCGGAAGCGTTTTTTGATGCTGTGGGTGCGGTGACCCGGCATGGCGGGACCCGTGCCTATTATTCGCCCCCGATGGATTACATCTCGATGCCGCCCTTCGAGAGCTTCGAGAATGCCGAGAGCTACTATGCGATACGCGCGCATGAATGCGTGCACTGGACCGGCCATGTCACGCGGCTGGACCGGCTTGCCTGGCCGGTTCGCTCTGGCAGCCCGGAATACATGAAGGAAGAGCTGGTGGCCGAGCTTGGCGCGGCGTTTCTCTGCGTGTTCCTGCAACTGACGCCGGAGCTGCGGCCGGCTCACGCCTCCTATATCGAGCATTGGCTGAAGATGCTGCGTGGCGATAACCGCGCCATCTTTGCCGCGGCGGCGCATGCCCAGCGGGCGGCGGATTATCTGCTGGCGCGGCAGCCGCCCTCGCCTGGGTGAGCGCGGCTGTTGTCTCCACGCTTCTCTCAGAGAGGCGTGGCTTGGCCTTCAGCAGCCGTCCCGATCTCGGATGCGTTGCCGAAATATGCCTCAGACATTGTTCGTTCGAGATCGTCCAGCCACGGATATGTGTGGTAGGTGGCCTCGAGATGCTCGCCACGGCCGAAGGTCTCATCGACGATTGGATATATTTCACGAAAGAAAACAAAGCGCGCCGAATAGATCTGAACCGTCCGATTTATCACCGCGACTTCCTCCGGCATAAGGTTCAGCGCGAACCCGGATGGAAACGTGCGGTATTTCATGGGGCGTACATAGAAGACGGCAATTTCCGGCGTAAGGGGCACGAGGCAGCGTGGCGCAAGCGGGCGATCCGCGGACGAGAAGTTGTGAAGGAAGCCATCGCCGAAGACGAACTCCTGCGCTCCGCTGTGAAGCACGACAAATTTTCCACCGCCGCGCATGGCTTCGCTGAAGGTCTTTTGCGCACGTCGAACATTCATTCCTATTAGGGTCTTGTCCGCTCCGATGGCTGGCAGTCCAAATCGCCCGCGGTAATAATCCGTCGTGATGCGAATGCGCTGTCTGAAATTGGGGCTGCGCGCGATGAGCGAGGCAAGGCATTCCGCCAGTGTGTCCTGGCGATCACGCTCCACGGCAAGCGGCGTCAACCGCTCGGCAAACGGCTTGGCACTCGCCGCAATCGGACTGGTAAGGCCTTGCAGCCATGTGATCGACCCCGGAAAGCCACTGTCCGCATTTGCGAACGTCTTCTCAAAGGACTCGTCCCACGGCGTTGGCTCGTCCTTGAACACGATATTGTTGTCATTTCGGATGGCGCCGAACGACTTCGGCAGAGATCGGAGAAGCTCACCATCCCAAGAAAGGCAATGTGCGTGGCCACTGTGGTCAGCCCAGAATTTAGACAATGCGCGCGGCCACCAGTGATGCAATTCGTTCTTCAGTTTCCCACGCATCCGCCAAACAGCCCCCTCGCCCAGACAATATCCAACCGCAAGATTGGCCCCGCCGCGACTTTTGCCAAGCTTGCCGGTTCGGTCGCTTCGCGCAAGGCCGTCCGGGCGAATGTGGGATCCGATGCCAAATTCAAAAAGCCGGATACCGCCGAGATTCAATGGGACGGTCCGGGCTCAACATCTGGATAAGCCATTGTTTTCACGGTTTTAATGGATTTTCAGGCTAACCAATGCTATATTTGAGTGGAAGGAGAAGCCATGTCCGTCCGCAGCCAAACCGCGACCGTCAATGCCACCGCCCGGGTCATCCAAAACCTGGCCGAGCGGAATCACGTCACCTATCAGGCAACCGAGAACGATCGGCTGGCGCATCATATTACGCGGCTGGCCGGAGATGTGGTTGAACTCGACCCCATCGAGCAGTTGCTGATCGGGTTGCAGCGCGCCGGACGCATTGACCGCACTTTGATGGTCCGCCTCCAGGCCCGCTATCTCCGCGAAACCAAGCCGTGACATTCGATCCCTTTGGTGACTTCGAGACGCGCGGCTATTTGCGCAACGTCGCCCGAACCAAAGACACCAAAATCATTCGGCAGCTGGAGCATACCTCCTTCACGACCGGTCTCGATGCGGCATTCACCAAACTAGCCGCCCGAAGAAAGCTTACCTACGAGGACGTACTCGGCACGCACAAGATCCTGTTTGAAGCGGTTTATCCCTGGGCGGGAGAAGACCGCATGGCCAATGCTCCCGGAATTGGCGTGAGCAAGGGGCCGGTTCTGTTCGCGCGGCCCGACCTTATTCGCCGCAGCGTCGATTACGCGTTGGAAAAGGGACAGGACAAAGCCTTCATGCTCGCCAGGCCAGGCGAGGTCATGGGTCATCTTGCCTATGCGCATCCTTTCCTTGACGGCAACGGGCGCACCATCATGGTTGTTCATTCCGTACTCGCGCACCGCGCGGGCTTCAGCGTGAACTGGGCGGCCACTGACAAGACCGATTATCTGAATGCGTTGACCGAGGAAATCGAGAATCCAAAGGCCAACGCGCTCAACACCTATCTCAAGCCTTTTATCACCGCCCCTGTCGCGAACAACGGCCTTGCTGCTGCCCTCGTTGCCGCGCCGGGCCTCGATGGCCAATCCGCCAACACGGTCGCCGGCCAAATCAGCGATCCGGCACTGCAAGAGCGTTACCGTGCCCAGGAACTCGCCCGCGAAGAGGTACAAAAGCAGGGCTGACACCCCTGCCGCACGGCAGTCAGACAACGCCTTTGACCGGGAATGGCATGCGATGCATTTTCTGCTCCAATGAAGGGCCCCCTAGCCTGGAGCACGTTTTTCCATCCGCGATAGGCGGGACGATCACCACCGATCGCGTTTGCGCGTCATGCAATTCCGAACTTGGGTCGCGCGTGGACGCGGCACTCTGCAATTTTCTTCCCATTCGCGCGCGCCGCGCGAAGCTTGGACTCGCCGGAAATTCTGGCACTGCGCCCGAGTGGTACGAAATCTTTCTGGGGGACGGGAAGCTCGTCGGGGAAACGGCAGATCGCATCCAGACGACGTTTGACAAGGCCACCGGGAAGCTAGTCCATCGGCAATTGCATCACGCCAGCGACGTCGTTTTACCGAACGGTCAGAAAGGGCGTCAAATCACGATCGATTTGCGGGATAAAGACCAGATCCCGAAAATCATTCAGCGCGAGCGCAAACGGCATAACTTGCCGCCTTTGTCTGACGAACAGCTTGCGATTGAGGCTCAGAATTTTACGGCCAAGACCATCGAGAGGCCTCTCGTCATGGTCAACCTAGAGGCCAGCTTCGCCTATCTGCAGCACGCCATGCTGAAGATTGTCTATGAGCTGGCATTCCTGTGGCTAGGAGAGTCCTATCTTGATGACCCTTTGGCTGCAAAGTTGCGCGCAGCCGTTATCAGCAAGGATCTCGCGTCTGCCGACGAATACGCGGCCAATATCTTCGATGCGAGAGAGTGCAAGGTATTTAGTGATTTCTGGACACCTCACGAGGGACATCACCTCGCCTATGCATCCCTCGTGGCAGGCAAGGTCATCGTCGCCATTCGGGTATTTGATCTCTACGCTGCCGGTGTCATTGTGAGCGAAGAGCCGGATCGCTATTTCCGCAACCATTCAGATCTGACGAAACTCGGCTTTCTGGCTATCGACTCAGTAAGCGGAAAAACAATTCACACTCCCTTTGAAACAGAAAGCCGCCGCATTGCGGAAATGATGACCGCCGAGCGACGGAAGCCGCCATTTGCCGATCCTCTTTAGCCAGTGCCGAGGCTAAGTGGAACCCGCCGGGTGACGCGGCGAGCGCGCTCGTACCATGCAACCATCACCGACTTAGTTTCAGGAAAATTCGTTAACGCGCGGTACGACGCGGGTTTCCGCGCACTCTTTTTCTTTGACGAGATGGCCGCCACCGCGCCACTCTTGCGCATGAAAAGCGCCTCCCAAGGCCCAAACGGCTAATGCCCCTAGGGAGGGAGCGCTTCAAAATCTTGCCGCAGAAGACACCATGACGCCAGATCATCCTATCGGCCATGAAGCCAGACCAGAAAGCGGCGCGCGCTTTCGCGTGATATCCGGCGGCCTCTCAAAAGAGCCTCTCGCGGACAAGCCACGCATGAGCCTTGAGAAATTTTTCGATCCGTATAACTACACCATGGCTCTATGCGAAGCGGCTCGGCGCCAGGCCCGCGTGCTCGCGGAGCAAGACAAGAACAAGCCTCAAGAACCCCGCGGTTGGTTCAAGCGACTGTGCCACGCCCTGGGCCTGGCTTCCCTTCAGCCGAAATAGCGTCCGCGCCACTTTGAGACGCAGATGCGGTATCAACAAGACGGAAGCTTGCAAAGGCAAGCGACGTCAATTGCTCCATCACGTGCAATTCATAGGCATCCCGCGTCAATCGCGCCGCGCGAAAGGCTCCCTTCTTCGGCGTCGTGACACAGAGCGCGCCCGCGACCGCGCGGCCTTTGTAGCTAAACCAAGGTTCGCGTAGAGAACCCGGCTTTCGACACAGCTCGCCCAGTAGCGGGAACGCCAGCAACGAACCCGTCACGGCTTTATCGCTCGGCTCCACATAGTGATCGTTCCGGAGTTCGTTGAGCAACCGAGGCATATTGTCATGGGCAAAAAAATCTTTGCCGATTTGCGGCAGGAAAATCCGGGTCAGCCAGTAATTGTTCCACAGGCTAACAGGATCTCTGACAGGCCCGGCATCATTCGCGACGCCGCCATGCGCGAACCTGGCAAACCGCGGGATCGGCTTGTATTGCGGTTCGCCGTGGGGGCCTTCCGCGAGCGAAATGCGATCCATCCTCGCGGTGAATGGCGCGCGCAAAGGGGAAACGGTGTCGAAGACAAATTCGGCCGTCGCGCAGATCTTCTCCAGGAAGATGACGTGGTCGTTCGCAAGTGCGATGGGGTCTGGCGACGGAGCCTGTTCGAAGCTCCGCGCCGCTCTGTCGAACAAATCGAAAGCGCGCTGTAGTTCCACGAACGCTTTCGCTATCGCGCGGTTGCGCCGGCCCGCGCGGCGCGCTTCCAGCAGCACAGCCCCGGCCCCCGTTCCGATGACGGATAGTACGGATGCGAAGGCCAGAACGGCATAAGGATGATCGGAAACGAGCGCGCTGATGGTACCGGTGGCAACCATGACCGCGCCGACGATCGCGGCGGCGTGCTTAACATGGTTGACCATCTCGGCAACCATGCCTCCGATGCCGAGGAGGTTCGATGCGATCTTGCGGCTCTCCGACACGAAGCCCCGTCCTTGAATCAGTGAAGACAAATGACGATGTGGCTGGGAGGCCGCCACCGCAAGCCTCATCGTGCGGCGGTCTCCTTGATCCGATTTTCAAAAGCAAGCGGCCCTGCTTTTGTTCAACCGTCTCAGGCGTTTGCGGCATGAAAAGAACGATCAAATAATTCCTGCAATCCCCGCAGCATATCCGGTGATCCGGGATTTTTCGGGCAGGGTTCGTGAATTTTGCGGCTCGTCACGCCGTAAAATCACGTCAGTACCGTGAGCATCTTGATCGGCGCCTTGAACATCTCGACGAACTCACGGCGCTCTCGCGCGTGAAGTCGGTGCTGCCGGCGCGGATTGCGGGACACGAGAAAGCGCGATCCCGGTCCAGTAGCGAAGGTAAGCTCGACTCAAGAAAGTGGCTTGCCACCCTGGCGCTATTGCCCGAAATTAGCTCAGTGACTGAAACGAAGCCTGAGGCTCCGACAAAGGTTAGTGACGCTATTATCTCAGCAGTCCGCCAGCGCGGCATGACGCTTGCCTAATTCGCGCGCCAGGCCGGTGTAAGGTACGACTACCTGAACGCGATCACGCGCAATCAAGATCCGATTAGTGCGCTTTACGCCTTGAAGATCGCGCCCGAGATAGGCATGGAGCCGGAGGCTCTACTGATGCTACAGGTCAGGCAAAATCTCGAAGTGGCACGCAAAAAAATGGCCTTGCGCGATCGCTCGCCAAGGCCCGCGTAGTCGCGCCAGTCCTGCCGCTAAAAAGGCGACCAGAATACGAGGGCCAGGACGAGCCACCACAACAGGCGACCGATCTCCTGTATCCCGCCGGTCGACCACATCCGCACAACTTGGATCACGGCGAGAACATCCTCCAGTTTCTTCACGTCGATAGATGCTCGCCGTGGATGGCGCCCATGATATGCGTCCGGCATAAGGGCAACCGCATTAGTTACCCCTTCAGAAGGTGCGCGAGAAATCAGCAAATGACTTACAGGGAGGACGACTATATCGGCCGCTCCTAATTCAAAATACCGCAGGTGATCATGGCGCAACACCGTTGCCGCTCTAACAATAACGGCAGGAATCTCGAATTGCCGCACTTCGCCCTGGTCAAGGAAGGCGACAGACTTCGCATCATTAATTTCATGTCTCCATTACTCTTTGCATGGCGAGAGCGTTTTCGGCGCCCAGCGGAGAGTTATGGTTGCCGGCCATCATGCAGTCGTCGCGCATAGCGCACTACTGCCGCGCGGTCATCGTCCGAAAGTTCGAGAAAGATCTGCACAAGCTCCAGCGAGTGGCGCGTTAGGGCGGCGTCCTGGGATTCTCCGCTTTTGAGTGAAACGCGGGGTCGTCGTTCCGGGTGCTCAAGGTCTGCCATCAAAATCCTTCGCCGCTTTCTGCAATTTAGCCTGCTGCAGCCGGCCAGCCCCATCGTTGGCAGCCTTCATTAGGCTAGAGCGTGCCGTCAAGTACGGTTCTTGGCAATGCCGGGGGCAAGTATTGTAGCGTGCCGGGTTCCATGCATTGAACTGACGAGCCCGCCCTTTCGCTCGCGCCTTTGTGCCCCGCCGACCAGGGCCTGGCCGAGGGCTATCTGTATCAGGCTACCGCCGAATATTCTGGCCGAGAGCGAGGTCTGTTTCCATTGGCTCTCTCATGCACACTCGGCAAAAGGCAGCGTCTCCACCAGCCACGGCGAGCGCCGTGGACGCATGCGCCGGCCTTTCCGCATAAGCAGGCGCGGACCGTGCGCTCGTGTTGGGTGAACGGCCCCCTTCCGCCGGTGTGCGTGGCAGGATGGGGTCGTCGATGACCTCAAACGAAGGAGCCGCCCGTGGAAACAATTGTTCGTATCGGTTTGGACACGTCAAAGAGCGTATTTCTACATGGCGTTGACGGGACGGAGCAACCAGTCTTGCGGCGCAAGTTGAGGCGCGGCCAGGTTCTTGAGTTCTTCCGTCGTTTGCCGCCAGCGTTTGTCGCGATGGAAGCTTGTGGCGCTTCGCATTATTGGGCGCGGGAGCTACGATCGCTCGGACATGAGGTCGCGATGATCCCGCCACAATATGTCAAGCCGTATGTGCAGCGAGGGAAATCTGACGCTGCGGATGCCGAAGCGATTGCGAAGCGGCAAGCCGGCCAAAACTGCGCAAGAACTTCGTGCCGGTCAAAAGTCCCGAGCAGCAGGGCGCACAGATGCTGACGCGCGTGCGGGCTCAGTTCATCAGTAGGCGCACCCAGCTCGCCAATTCGATCCGCGGCTACGCCGCTGAGTTCGGCTTTACCGCGCCCAAGGGGCCTTTCGCGGCTTCCGCAATTGCTGATGCTGCCGAAGCTGCCGCCTAGGGTGATTTTCAGTTTCGTCCAGCTCGTTGCATCTCTATGCTCCAAACAGGGCGACTCGAATGGATGCCGCAGTAACGAACATCACGATGTCAACGCGCAATAAGACCTGCTTTTGTGGAAGCGGCAAGCGCTTCAAGCACTGCCACGGCTCCTGGTCAGTGCATCGAACAGATGCGCCAATCGAGAACTGGCATTCAACACCGGATCGCGTGAGGCAGGCCTTTGATCGCGCTTAGACGCATCGTGCCGGCCACTATTCCCATCACGGCTTCCACCGCCCGCCGCTGGTAACGGGCGATGGGGAGACCCGCTTCATCGTCCGGGGTAACAAGGTTCTGTTATGGGAAGGCGGAGAATATTTTCTGAATTTCCTGCAAAGCGATCTGTTGCGGGAAATGGGCGACGCTTTTCGCGACAATCCGCAGCATCCGCTGCATGGCTGGTGGAATGCCATGCGCGCGCAGGCAGCCACGCGTGCCTCGTTGGGACCAAAGCGTGGCCTTACTTCAACCGTCGCTGTTCTCAGCTTCTTCACCGTGGCTCATGATTTGTTCGTGCTGGCTGATAACACCGAGCCGCGGCAGCGGCTTCTCAAAGCGTTGCGCGTTCCGGATCAGTTTCATGGCGCGCGATATGAACTGATGATTGCCGCGTGCCTCGTTCGTGCGGGATTCGACTTCACGTTTTCCGACGAAGATGATCTGACATCTTCCCATTCAGATGGCACCGCCGTGCATAAGCGTACCGGAAAACGCTATGCCGTGGAAATGAAGACCAAGGGGCGGCCGGGAGTCCTCGGCAAGGCGGGCGAGCGGCCGTCGCCAGACGCCATGAAAGGAAATGTAAGCCGTCAGTTGCGGGAAGCGCTTCAAAAGCCCGCCGAAGACGAGCGGCTGATCTTTATCGACATGAACCTGCCGCCCGGGCCTCCCGATTGGCAGGGTGAGGGCATATGGTGGCAGTATGATGCCGTCGAGTCTAAGCGTGCGGTGGAGAGGCAGCCCGGCAAGGCACCGGCCGATGCGACCGGCTTCATCGTCTTTACCAACATGCCCTCCAATCAGATGCCGCCTGACGACTACTACATCGGTTTAGAAACCGCTTTCACGGACTACAACAAGCCTGGCTTCGCCGCCGACATGCCGCTTCTCGGCCAGGCATACCCGGACATTGCCGATCTGTTTGACGCCTTTCGAAACCATGACCTGATGCCCCAAACTTTCTGAGGCAAACCACCGATGGCCAAGAGGGATTTTGCGTGAACAGCGATACCGGTGCCAAGCAGCGGCTGGCTCTCTTACAGCAGGATGCCGAGCGCAACATTCTGGGCCCGCTTCGGACTCATGGCTGGGTAGCGGAGGTTGAAAGGATTGTTGAAGCGGGGGAGTATCTGATTATCTCCGCCGAGCGTGGTGGTCAAAGCCACCGCATCGGCCTTCTTTATACGTCGGCGACCGATAATCGGGTTTACAAGACACTCGCGAACCAAGTCGAACACGTCTTCTTCAATGGCGCATCCTATATGGTGGAATCGTTTGCCCATGGGCTGGATAAGCCGGTTGGCTCATCGGGCGACTTCCATGCGCTGCTCCTGCAATGGAATGCGGCGAGTACGGACGGCAAATTTGTAGCCGGCGATCTGTCCGAGCCGACACCGTCGATACGATCACAGTCCCGAACCCTGCTATCGGACCAGCCTATTGATGCCGTTTGGCTACGCCTGCGTCAGTTTCAGAGCGTTACGCTTGCCAAACGCCTCGTTGTCGAACGTGCCCGGAGCGACGGCATTGAACTCGACGACGCGGTAATCAAAACAAAAGCGGAAGGTCTCGCCTACGCCTTGCGAAATGCAACGGACTATTATCAAGCGCGTGAGGTTCGGAATGTCAGCCAGCGTGTGTTGAACCTTTATTATGGCAGCCTTTCCTTTGCGTTTGCGGAGATGCTCGCTTTACCGAAAGGCCCGGATACGCTTTCCGAGATCGAAAACAGCACCAAGCAAGGGCATGGCCTATACACGATCGATCAAATTGAAGGCAGCCTTGAACATCTCGTCGTGGGAATAATCCGATCCGGATTCTTTCCGGCATGGATGCGTGCCATAGGCGTGCCGGCGGGGGACATTCCCGAACGCAAGCCGCGGCAGCCAAAAGATCTCGAAAATCTGCCCTCGGATAGCTGGATTTCCCTAGAGCAGCTGTTTGCCAGTATCCCAGAACTTTCGGACCTCTTTCACGACATCTTTGAAAGTAAGCCGCGCTGGGTCAGGCCCACTTACGATAACGAAGCGAATGCATCCCAGTCAATTTTTGGGGAAGGTCCGCCAGCCACCAGCTCCTATTCAATCTTTGTCGACGACTCCGGTCGCCTTACCAAGGAGGACATCGCGGAGTTTCCAGGCCCCATTACCCAAATCATGCCGCTGGCTTCGCCCAATTCGGCCCGCCATTTTCGCGTCGCGGTCGATCACACAGGCAAGGAGTACTGGTGGCAAGCACTCGATCTGCACGACAGTCCGTTCGAGCGCGGAGCACTTATTCTGCCAATCCTTGGAGCCGTGGGCGAGTATCGCGCTATATGCGTGGTGCTGCTCTATGCGCTTTCCATCGTCGTTCGGTATCGACCGGGGATCTGGCGCCGCGTGCAAGAGGGCGATCTCGATCATATGCGCGTGCTGATAGAAGCTTTTCTTGCGGTCGTCGAACGTGTGCTCCCGGAACAGTTTCTCGAGAAAATCACGGGACAACGCATTTTTGCGAAACAGCCCGGTTCATTTGTTTGAGCGGGAGCCTGTTCATTTCGATTATACGACTGGCTTCTGCTCAAGCGCGGCAGCCACACGCTTCATATATTCCGGGAATTGGCTCATGTACCACTTGTACCGGCTCAGGCTGTAGCCGTCCTTGGACCAGCGCTCGGCGTCCCAGCCGCAGCGGCAGAGCTCTGAAACGCCAAATACGAATTCAAAGGTATTCGTGAAAAACGACGAGAGCTCGTAAACGGCATCTGTGGACATTTTTATTTCGCTGCCATGCACGAAGAAGTTGCGCGCACGAACGCTGTGTGCGATGGCCTCCGGCATCGCGGGAAGTCGTGACGCAATGCAATCCGGTACCGTATCCCAGCGCTGAAGTACCTTGTTGCGAAGGTTGAGGCCACGCACGAGACCAAGATTGTTCAACAAGCGTTCCTTGTGCTCGTTCACCACCGTGCTGCTTTTAGCCGCCGTTTTGACTTGCGCTTCAAGGCCCGCAAGCAAAGTCTCGACTTCCGTCGGCAATGCCCCCTGTTTGACAAAGTCGGTCGCAGGCAGAAGATCAAAGGCGTTCGCTGCCCCGATCAGGCGTTCCGTTCGATAGTTGAACCCACGCCGGAAGCCTTCGATGAAGCGCTGCCGTCCTGTCCGGCGGTCGGGTCCAGAATCCATCCAACGCGTGAGCACCCTGGTGAATTCCTCCTCGTGCAATCCGCCGTTAAGCAGCGCATCGGTCGGCATAAGGGTTTCAACGTGTTCCCGCTCGCGGTGGATGACATGCAGGGTGAGCTGTGCAGCCTCCGGTGCGTCCTTATGCTCAAGCGTGACATCTTCCACGTTCTGGCGGGACTGCGCCGCCAACTCAAATAGTGACATCATCTGGTTTAGAACGCCAAGCGCCGCCTCCAGATTGAGAGGCGCCACGAATGCGCAGGTCACGCGAACCCGGTTGCGCAGATCAAGCCCATCGGGTGACGGAAAGCGTCCTCCCGTCGCGTTCCAGACAGTAATTTTCCCGGCGCTACACGTGGCCTCGATGATAGGTCCGCGATCCCAGCGATAGTAGAGATCGAGCCTGCCGCCGCGCCGCCGATGCTTTGGCGCTCGCCGCACGCCGCTTAGGATCTCGCGCAGTTGTCCAAAGGACAGGCGGTGCTTCCAGATGATGTGGCCGAATGTTCCGGAATCATAGAAAAGGTGATTGGCCTCCGAGAAGGTGAAGGAAATCGAGCTGATCACATCCTCTTCCGGTTCAAGGTAGTGCGGGCCGAGCGCGACGTAGTTCGGCCGGAGCGTCATGTAGTGCTTATGCTTGTCGTGGTAGCTCGCGCTTCCCGACGTCACGAGCGGCACGCAATAAATCGCGGAAATACTGACGCCCTCCTTGGAGACGCCGCGCACGCAGTTCATTTCCTCATCCTTGAGATGAAGGAAATCGTCCGAGAAGATATCGAGCTTGGTATTTGGCCCGTCCAAATCGAGCGCGCCGGCATGGTCGCTTCCTTGAACCGTGAAATGCGCAAGAAACCGCGTTTGATCCTCTTGGCTCATGATGGTCCGCCCCTTACCGATTCCGTACTGATCGTGAGACTGCCACGAAGTCATCCAGGCGCGCCAGCTTCGCTGACCGGGCGCTTGTGAACCGAGCCGCCGAATGGTGTCTCGGCCATCCGGCGGCGCTCCCTCGCGCGAGGTTGGTCGAAAGCGCCTACGGCGCTTGCGTTCAATTTTCAGCGCTAAGAGGCCAGCCTCTCGCGCGCGCAAGGCATCCAGACGCGCTTCGCCGCATCCACCCGTCTCCCCAAAAGGTGGGGCCCCTCGGGCGGAGCCTCGGCGGTGCGCATCCGGACCCTCCTTGCGCTTGCTACCTCCGTTCTCGGCGAAGGCCAGGGGTTTATGCGGCGCGCGTTGCGACCGCAGAAACCCCTGTCCAACAAGGAGACCATCATGACCAAGAAGAAAATCACTGCCATCCCCGAACACGGCAGCGTGCAACTCATTCCGCTCGACAAGCTGAAGAAGTCGCCGCGCAACGCCCGCAAGACCCCGCATCCCAAGGCCGATATCGAGGCGCTCGCCGCCAGCATTGCCGCCAACGGCATGCTGCAAAACCCCGTGGTCGAGCCGGAATCGGGCAAGGACGGAAACCCTACCGGAAATTTTCTCGTGACCATTGGCGAGGGTCGGCGGCAAGCACAGTTGCTCCGCGCCAAGCGCAAGGAAATTCCCAAGACCGAACCCATCCGCTGCATCATCGACACGGCCAGCAACGCCCTCGAAATCTCGCTCGCGGAAAACGCCATCCGTTCGCAGATGCATCCCGCCGACCAGTTCGATGCCTTCCACGAACTCCACGTCATGCACGGCATGGCGATAGACGACATCGCCGCGCATTTCGGCGTCACCGCCGCTGTCGTCAAGCAGCGGCTCAAGCTCGCCACCATCAGCCCCGCGCTGATGGCGGCCTACCGCGAGGATAAGCTCAGCCTTGCGCAACTAATGGACTTCACGCTGGTGGATGACCACGCCAAGCAAGAAAGCCTGTTCGAGGAATTTGGCGAAGAGATCAGCCGCGACGAAATCCTTGAGGCCATCGACGCCACGCATGTTCCCGCCACCGACCGCCGCGTGGTCTTCGTCGGCCTTGAGACCTATGAAGCGGCGGGCGGCGAGGTCATGCGCGACCTGTTCGGCGAAGAAAACGAAACCTTCCTGCTCAATCCCGACCTTCTCAATCAACTGGCGCAGCAGCGGCTCGCCGCCCAAGCCGACCACATCCGCGCCGAGGGCTGGAAATGGGTCACGGTGCTGCCCCGTTACGAACAGGCCGCTTTCGAGGGGCTGCGCCGCATCTATGCCGATACGCCCGAACTTTCCGACGAGGCGCAAGCGCAGCTGGAGGCGCTCGAAGCCGAATATGACGCCTTGGACTACGATGAAGAAGGCTCGAATACCGAAGGCGCGCGCATCCAATCCGCTATGGAGGCGCTGCAAGGCGAAAATGCCTTCGACCCCGAGGACATCAAACGCGCCGGGGTCTTCATCTACCTTGCGCCGTCAGGCGAGGTGCGTATCGACCGGGCTTTTATCCGCCCCAACGATGATGAACGTCCCAAGGCCGAAAAGCCCACGCGCGGGCCTGAGAACGGCCCCGCGCCGATTTCGGAAAAGCTGGTTGCCGAGCTCACGGCGGAACGCACCCTGGCCTTGCGCGATGCGCTCGGCAGGGCCAGCGACCTTGCGCTCGCCGCCGTCGTGCATGCGTTCGCGGCGGAAACGTTCTTTCCGCACCGTTCGGGATTGTCCAGCCTCGACATCACCGCCCGCTCGGCCAGCCTTTCGGCCCACGCCGCGAATATCGGTGAGACACCTATGGCGCGGCAGGTGCAGGAGCGGCACGAGCGATGGGCCAAGCAGCTTCCCGAAGAACCGGAGCAGCTTTGGGGTTTCATCCGGCACATGGCACAGCCCGAGCGACTCAGCTTGCTTGCCCATTGCGCCGCGCTGACCATCGACACGGTCAAGCGCCCCAAGGGCAGCGACGACGGCCGCCGCCAGCATGGTGAACTTCTGTCCGAGGCCCTCGGCCACGACATGGCGAAGGTCTGGTCGCCCACCGTCGAGAACTATCTCGGGCGCGTCAGCAAGGAGCGTATCCTTGAAGCCGTGCGGGAAGGCGTCGGCAAGGAAGCCGCCGACAACATCGCGAACCTCAAAAAGCTCGACATGGCTAAGGCCGCCGAGCAGCGGTTGCAGGGCAAGGGTTGGCTGCCCAGCGTCCTGCGACCGCAGCAAGCGCAACTTGCCGCCGCCGCCGAATAGTCAAAACGCCGAGGCCGTCCCAACCGGGCGGCCTCGGTTCTTTCCATTCGGACGTGACCATAGGTATGAAGCCTTGAGTTTCCCTTTACGTCCGGCGCATCGAGGGCAAGCCCCAGAATCATGCACCGCATGCGAAGTCGGAAAGATCGTTCAGCAGCTCATTCAAGGGCTCTCACGGAAGACTACGGCCCTCTTGGCGCGTAAACGATGGCTGGGTCACCCCCCAGCATTCTCTCTACAACGGCTCGCGGACTGCAATTGACCACTTGTGCAACCTCCCACCAGTTGATGATCTTTGGCGTAATCCATTTCGGGCCTTTTCCGCGCTCTTGAATTTGATCGTAGAGGTTACCTAGAGCCTCTGTCATATCGAAGCCGTCTAGATACTGCCAAAAGATGACCTTTAACCTGTAGTCGTTGCCTATTTCCTGCGTAATTCTCACCTCGTCAACGTGTGCAAGTACATCGTAAATGCGATGAAATCGTAGAAGCGACTTACGAGTTTGACTGTTCCACTCTTTTCGCTGCAAAGCGGTCATGCGACTGATGAAGTCGTCCCTTGTTTTTGCAGTCTCGGCGATCTCTGTCATTTCATCCAATCGAACGTAAGTCTCGGTGATCATATCGCTGTAAGCATCTAGGTATCGATTGGCATCACCGACGCATTGATTGCGCGCCGAATAATATGTGCCTCCAAGGGTCAAGATGAGCGCCGACATGCACCATAGGAAAAACGCGCTGTTGAGAACGATAAGAAAACGCTTCTTCGATGGTGGATTGAGCGCTTCCAGTACTTTGCTCTGGAAATCCCTCTCATCTTGTGGAGGTTCGAGCCTGCGAGGCGGCAACCGAACCAAATCGGGCCATACCACTTGCCGCAACTTATGAAGCCGCCGACAAAGCCGAGCTATTTCGAGTCGAATCCAAACAGCGGGATGCACAATCGAATTCTTGAATTTTGCTACTCATTCCAAAGCCCTTGAAGAGGGCTCGCTCGGCGCCGAGGAGTGTGGGAGGAGACGCCCAGCCCATAGCCTAACAGCCCGGCGTTGTCGTTGCCAAGACCCCCGGCTTTAGGTAACCGGGTTATACTGGTCCCACGTGGCAAGCCGTCGAAGCCCACAAACACCAGCGCATCGTCTCTTGAGGTGAGCCGCACAACGAACGGCGTTCGCGAGGTTCTCCTTGCGAGCGCCGTTTGGCGTTTTGCGCATCCGCGCCGCAAGCGCGATTGGCTTGACCTCTGCCGCGGCAGCGCAAGGCGCTTGTCCGGATTCTTGGCTCGTTTCCCTTCCAACGGAGGCCGCGTCACGCGGGCTTCATTCGGGGTGTCATGCCGGAGCGCGCGCCGCCTTCAAGGCCGCTCGCTTCCGCGCCTTCGTCGTTCCTCCTCGGCTTGTGCAGCAGCGCGCCGCAAAGCGGTGGCTTCGCCAGCCTTGAAGCCGCCGCCGATGCGCCCCGGCTCCATGACCCCGAAGCCCGCAATCATGCGCGGCCTCATTTAGATAAGGAAAACATCATGAGCAAGAAACCATCCCTCCTCGCCTACGCCGTGAAGGAACGCGACAAAGGCCAGAAGTCCATCTGGAAGCAGATCGGCGCGGCGTGGCCGCACGCCAAGGGCGGCAACGGCTTCACCATCGAACTCGATGCCCTGCCGCTCGACGGACGCATCGTGCTGATGGAACCCAAAGCCGACGACAAGGCCGCCAGCTTCGAAGCCGATGCAGGTGACGAATGACTTCCGTCCGCCAACCCGGACCTGCACGCCCGCCCGAAAGGGCGGGCGCTCGCATGCACCCGAACCGTGCCGCGCTCGATTTCTACCCGACGCCGCCGGAAGCAACCCGCGCCCTTCTCTCCGTCGAACGCTTCGACGGCTCCATCTGGGAGCCTGCCTGCGGCGACGGTGCCGTGAGCCGCGTTCTCACGCAGGCGGGCCACTTCGTCGTCTCCACGGATCTCCTTGACCGGGGCTTTGGCGATGGCGGCATCGACTTCCTCGGCGAGACCACCCCGCGGGCCAAGCACATCATCACCAATCCGCCCTATGGACGCGGCCTTGCCGACCGCTTCATCGGGCGCGCGCTGCGCTTCACACGTCAAACGGGCGGCTCGGTGGCGATGCTTCTTGATCTCGCGTCGCTGTGTCATCCGCTGCGGCATCCGAAGTTCATCCAGGCCCCGCCTGCCGCCATCTACGCCTTCGACCACCTTATTTGTTGGCCGAATGGCACCTACAACGAAGCGCTGCTGCGAACAGCCGCTCAGCGTTTCTGCTGGGTGGTCTGGAAGCCCGGCCATCAGGGCCGCCCCAGCTTCTGGTGGCTCAGCGCCGCGGAATTTCGCAAGTGACCCCGCGCACCGCGCCTGCCCCGGCGGGCGCGGCTTTCACGCCAGATGATAGGGATCGGGGTCGAAGAGCCCCGCCAGACGCGGCACCGTCCAATAGGGCGCGCGCCCGACAAGCAGAGGATCATGCTTGCCCGCGAAGAACACCACCGACTGATCGTGCGGCAGGCTCATCATCCGCTCGAACGGCAGCAGCGGCACGCGCGTTTCGCTCCGCGTTTCGCTGCGCTCGCCCTTCAGCAGCGCGCCGCTATAGGAGCGGCTGCGGTTCTCGCCGGTGGTCTGGCCGCCGCGCCGCTGCAAATGCTCCGCCGTCATCACGTCCACCGGCGTAAAGAACTGCACGAGGCCGCAATTGGCAAGAATGCTCATCCAGCGCTTGCCATAGAGCGCCTCCAATTGCGGCAAGTCCTGAAGAAACGGCCAAAGCTGAAGATTGAAGCCCGCGCTGAATCCGAAGGCATTCGACACCGCGGGCAATTGCTCCAGCCGCGCGAACTCGTCCAGGATCATCAGCACGGGCCGCCCGCCCGGCTCCGCCGTCAATTGATCGATGGCCGAGGTAATCATCAGCCGCAGAAAGCGGGCATAGGCGTCCATGTAGCGCCCCGGCAGAATGAGATACACCGTCGTCGGTTTGCGCTTGAGCTGCGACAAATCGAAATCGCTTCCGGTCAGCGTGCCGCCCCGCGACGCATCGGTCAGCGCCGGATCGTCGAGGAATGCCGTCTGCGTAATGGCCGTGTTGATCGCCGAGCTGATATCCCGTGCTTCGGCATCCCTGAAGCGCCCGATCGGTTGGCTGATGAACGGATAGGGGCTGCGCGATACCGCCACCAGCAGCTCCTCCGCCTCCTTCCCGCGCGCCGCAAGATCGGTGACCATCTTGCGCAGATGCGCGAGTGTCGCGCGCTTGCCGAGGGTCGAGACGAGATACAGCATCAGCGCGGTGACGAGGTCACGCGCCGTGTCATCGAAATACGGATCGCGCCCTTGCGTCAAAATGAGCGCCTGCGACAGCGCCGCGACATCCGCGACCACGTTCGGCTTGTGGATGTCGAGATGCGCCAGCGGGTTATAGCGGTGGCGCCCGAGCCGCCACGGCGCGCCGGTGTGAAGCCCGAAGGGGTTGAGGAAACAGACCTCCTGCCCCATCGCGCGGCGGGCCCGCGCCGTCACCGCCGCGTTTTGCCCCTTGGGATCAATCACCACGACGCTATGCGGCACCTGCAACAGGGCCTGCACGATGACGCTCGCGCCCTTGCCGCTGCGCGTCGCGCCAACCGTGCAAAGATGGCGGTTATCCGTGTAGCTGGGGAAGGTTTTCGTCTCCGGCGTGTAGCCGTAGGGAATGGCGAAATCGCGCCCCATGGTCAGCGCTCCTCGCTCAATCCCGCATCACGAAAATCATCCGCATCCCCCACCCGTGCATCCGGTTTGTCATGCGGTGGCGCGGTCACCATGCGCCAGCCGAACAGGAACGGAAGGCCCGGCAGCAGCGCATAGCCGATAAGCGGCCAGAGCGAACCCCACAGCCTGATAGAGATCCAGCACGGCGAAAGCGCCAGAAGCACCGCGCCGACGATATGGCCGGAATAATCGCGCCGCAGCCGCGCCAGCAATCCATCCCGCGCCAGCTCGAACCGCACCCGTGACCTCGCCCCCATGACGGCAAGAACCACGAGGACGAACAGATCGAGCGGCAGCGGCAAGGCCCAGAGCGGCGGCGCGAGCCACCACAGCAGCACGAACCACAGGACAGATTGAAGCAACAGCGCCAGCGTCTTTGGCCCGAGCGAACCGATGAACGGCCCCGACATGCGGAAGGCAAACCAGCCGAAGCACACGAGCGCCATCGCCGCCCAGAAGGCCGTGCCGGATTCCATGTGAAATTCCGCCATCAGCTCGTACCAAAGACACACCGCAAGCCCGAACTTCACCACCAGCCGTTTCATGGCATCCTCCGTTTGCTCTGCCGGAGGACACCACATGGCGCGGAGCCCACGCGCGGAATCCTCGGTACGCCGCGGTAACGCGCGTCACTTAAGGCACCATCGCCAGGCCGTGCGCTGTCTGCCGATGTGACGGCCGAAGCAACTCTTGCTGGCGACGCGCCACATGAGAAGCGGAAGCCGAAGGAATGTTTGACAATCAAGCGCAGCGCTTCGCACGCCGTGGTCACGTTCTTGATTTCGAAAAGTTTTCGATGCCGCAAAACACCATGCGGAGCGTTACGATAGGCCAAGAGCGTAGCGAGTTATGTATTGCCTAGGGGCAATACGAACTCGGTCAGGGGCGGCAGGTGCCCCCGACACCCTAGGACGCATGCGCTCGGCGAAAAGGCAGGAATGGGGCGGCCGAAACTTCAAATCACGCGAGACCGGCAATTCAACGTGGGCCTGACCGCGGCTGAATTTGCCGAGTTGCAGCGGGCGGCACGGCTTGCAGGCATGCGGCCCGTCGATTACGGCCGCGCCAAGCTCTTATCGAAACCGGGCCGCATCGCGCGGACGGCGTACGACGTCCGCCAACTTGACCCCCTCTTGCTGGTGCAGCTTTCCCGCATCGGCAACAACCTCAACCAGATTGCGCGCGGCCTGAATGCGCTGTCCCTGCCCGCGCCTGAGGACCTCGCGCCGCTTCTGGCAGATCTTCGCAGCATCATGCGGGTGATGCAGGGGCCATGATTATCAAGATCCACAAACCGGGTCGTTCGTTCAAGGGCGTCTGCCGGTATCTCACCCATGATGTCAAAGCGGGCACCGCCGACCGCGTTGCATGGACACACACGCTCAACCTCGCCAATGACGACGTGCCCTCGGCCATCGATGAAATGCTCTGGACGTTTCGGTCGGCCGACCTCTTGAAGCGTGAAGCCCGGATTTCCACGGGGGGCAGCCGGATGGAAAAGCCGGTCAAGCACTTCTCGTTGTCGTGGGCACATGGCGAAACGCCGAGCAAAGAACACGTGATCGAGACGGTACGCGCCTATATGCAGCATATGGGCTGGGCGGACAGGCAAGCGGTGCTTGTCGCGCACAACGACACGCGGCATGCCCACGCCCATGTCGTCATGAACAGCATCAGCCCCACCGACGGCCGGGCAGTACGCAGCTCGCATGACTGGCGGCGTTCGGAGGCCTTCGCCCTCCGCTATGAGCGCGAGCACGGCCAGGTTCTTTGCGAGCAACGCCTGAAGCCGAAAGAAGACCGCCAGGCGACGCCCACGCGCGAAAGCTGGCAGCGGTTCAAGAAATCGGAAGCCGCATTCGAGCGCTCGGAAGTCGAGCGGTTGACGAAACGCCCGGATTACTTTGAGCGCCACAACGACAAACTGATGAACAGTCGTGAATGGGAGGCGCTGAAAGCGCATCAAAAGCAAGAGCGCGAGCATTTCTTCATGGATGGCAAACAGGCCTTCCGCAATGCACGCAATGCCGTTTTCCGCGAGGTCAGGGAGGAGTTTCGCGATCAATGGAAGACCTATTATGCGGCTGCGCGGGGCGGGTTCAACAAGGCCACCCTCGCCGAGATGAAGCTTGCCCTGACGACGGCGCAGAACAAGGCGCTGGACGAACGCCGGCAGGCGGCCGGCGATCAGCTGCGCAAAGATCGCGATCGAGCGTACGACACGATACTGGCGCAGCAGAAGTTTGATCGGGCCGAATTGACCGTCCGGCAGCACCAAGGGCTGCGAACTTATCCGTTGATGGATGTAATCTACCCCGCGCCCCAACAGGAAATGCCGACGCACGACGCAAAGGGACCGTGGCAGGCGCGGGAAACAGCCGAACCGGCCGCGAAGGAACATGCGTTCGCTCGGGCGGGACAAGCCGCCATTGATCCTTTTCGCGATGGCGATCAGCACCAGCCAGGCGTCCTGCGGAGGAAGAACGAGACCCCTGTCCCGGCTCCCTCTCTCGAAAGCACCGATCAGGCGCGGCAGCGAGATCAGCAAGCGCAAGATCGAAAGCGGCAGGAAGACATGCCACGCCGCGATGTCTCCATCCGCACCGAAGAGATCACCGATGCGGCTTCCGAAAGGATGCGCGCGGAGAGAGTGCGGGAGATGACCGATCAGGCCAGGACCAAGGCACGGGACGGTGATGCCGCCATATTGCGCGCGTCGTGGAATCGAAGCCGACGATCGCGAGGCGGCCGGGACTAAGCGCGGATTTGAGGCACGGGCCAGCTTTAAATCCCAGACGCGAAGCAGGCTCAGTGACGTTGCCCCCTCGGCTTAATCCAGTTTGAAGTAAGCTCTGGCCCCACAACAAGGACCAGAGATGAAGCGCAACAGGTTCACCGAAGAGCAGATCATCGGGATACTGAAGGAACAGGAGG
>Ga0153956_1000658_pt1 | contig 36339 bp, 31 predicted proteins | sample TSFL040MetaG_FD_104704 | JGI IMG/M metagenome (GOLD analysis project Ga0153956, IMG submission 104704) | Attine ant fungus gardens microbial communities from Florida, USA - TSFL040 MetaG | ecosystem: Host-associated > Fungi > Mycelium > Unclassified | place: USA: Florida, Wekiwa Springs... | reverse complement strand
TCGCGTTCATCGCCAGCGCTCCCAGATGGGTGGTCGACGATCAACCTAGTGTCAAAACACGACATCTGTATTTAGCGGAAACACGACATCTGAACTTGGGACTCACAGTCAATCCGTTGATAAATTATCTTATGTCAAATAATATTGATGCTTTCGATAACGCCATGAAACTCCCTGTCGCCAGCAACAAGTTTGATCACACTGGTCTTCCGTTGGAGGATTAACCGTCTTTCCTTGCGGCTGCCACCCATTTATCAAAATTGCCCCAGGTCGCCGTCGATTTTCAACTGAAGCAGCACAAAATCTTGCACATCATTATCGTTGGCTTGCTCGCGAACACCTGCACCGAATCCACCTCACCAGCGAGCTGCCGACCGTCGCGGGTCGCCGCCGATGAATGAAAACGTGTCGTGCCAAAACCGCGCAGGTGTGGAACGTTCGAGCGAGCCTTATTACCGCAACAGGCGACTATCCGTACGCTACGTGAGGCCAGCACGAGTGTCGGGGCATCGCTGGTCTTTGACGAAGTGATCTCGTTGCGGCTGGGATATCACGATGGATAAGATTATCGGCGGCGGATTCCCGGTCGGCGCGGTGGGAGGAGGGCGCGACGTCATGCATGGCACCATGCATATATTCGTCGACGGATTTTGCGTAGTTTCCGATGCTTGCCGTGGCGGCGCTCATCACGCCATGCCGAGCGCGCGCCCTAACTCCGCGAGTTTTTCCGCTCGCGTGATGAACGGTCCGTCGACGAGCTTGCCGTCCACCTTGAACGCGCCGACGCCTTCGCCGAGGGCCTCTTTTGCCGCTGCGACGACGCGCAACGCGTGATCCACTTCTTCCTGGCTGGGGCGGAACGCGTCATTGGCGAGTGCGACCTGGCTTGGATGGATGCAGCTCTTGCCGGCGAAGCCGAGCGCGAACGCGGATTTCGCGTCCGCCGTGAATCCTTCGGGGTCTGCAATATTGACGAAAGCGCCGTCGTAGGCTTCGATGCCGGCTTCGCCCGCCGCGAGTCGCACCTGCAACCGGACCGTCTGCAATGCGGAGGTTTCGCGCTGCGAGATGCCAAGCGGTCCGAACAGGTCGCCGAAGCCGACCTGCAAGCCTCTCACGCGTGGATGCGCGAGCGCGATCTGCGCCGCGTGACGCAATCCCCGCGGCGATTCGATGTTAGCGAGAATGCCGATCGGCGCCGCGATGCCGCGCTCGCGTTCGAGCGCATCGAGCATCGCCGCCAGTTGGCGTACGGCGTCCGGATCTTCGACCTTCGGCAGATTCAGCATGTGAAGGCCGTCTTGCGCGCACGCGGTTACGTCGTCGGCAAAGTGGGGTGTGTCGATTGCGTTGATCCGCACGATCAGCGTCTTGCCGGCCGCGCTGGCCTCGGGCGTCGACAGATACTGGCGCAACGTGCCGCGCGCGCCGGCCTTGCGGCTTTCCTCGACGGCGTCTTCGAGATCGAATGAAATCGCGTCGGCAGGGCCTTTCATGGCCTTTACGAACAGTTCGGGGCGTGACGCGGGAACGAACAGCTTGCTGCGCATCAGTAGATTGCCGGCATTCGATGACATGATTGGCTTCGCTCAAAAATTGTAGACAATTTATTTTCTGTACTCTACATTGAGGCTGTGTTTCGTACAACCACGGATGTGGTTTCCGTGGCCCGGCGGCCGGTGCATAGTCCTTGCGGTTGACTTACGGCTGCTTCGTATTTACCGCGCAGTTGCCTCTTACACGGTTCGACATGACGCCTTCATCGCACGAATCGGCCGCCACGCCGGCCACCGCCGATCACTCCGCCGGACCGCTCGCCGGCATCAAGGTGCTGGATTTAAGCGCCTATATCGCGGGTCCATACGGGTGCACGCTGCTTGCCGATCAGGGTGCCGAGATCATCAAGGTCGAGCCGCCGCAAGGCGACAACCTGCGCAATTACCCATCCACGCTGCCGCAGGAAAGCCGCGCCTTTATCGGCGTGAATCGTGGCAAGCTCGGCATCGTGCTCGACCTGAAAACGGAAGCGGGGCACGACGCGCTGATGAGGCTCGTGGATCAGGCGGACGTGCTGGTGCATAACTTTCGCCCGGCCGTGCCGGCCAAGCTCGGCATAACCTATGACTCACTGCGCGAGCGCAACCCGCGTCTGATCTACTGTGCGCTCACCGGTTACGGGGATACCGGGCCGATGCGCGACAAGGCCGGTTACGACCAGGTGTTGCAGTCGATGTCCGGCATATGCGCACTGCAAGGGGCGCCGGGCGACGCGGAGATCGTGTACGGATCGGTGGTCGACTATTACGCGGCATCGATGCTTGCCGCGAGCGTCGCTTCGGCGTTGTATGCGCGCGAACGCACCGGACACGGGCAGTATGTCGGCGTATCGCTGCTCGCCAGCGCGCTCGCGATGCAGTCCGCGCGCTTCGTATGGGCAGACAGCGAGCCGCGCGAGCGCTTTCGCGACATGCGTTCGGGCGGCATCACCGGCTTGCATCCAACCGGCGAGGGCAGCATCTATCTTTCGGCCAACACGCCGCATTTCTGGGCTGCGCTATGCGAACTGATCGGGCGTCCGCAACTCGCCGCTGATCCGCGCTTCGACACCGTCAGGAAGCGCGCCGAGCACGCGGACGAAATCGTGCCGGTCGTGCGCGACGCGTTACGCGCGCATTCCGCGAAGGAATGGGAGCGGATTTTCGGCGAACAGGTGCCTTGTTCGGCCGCGCGAGATATCGAGGACATGTTCGATCATCCGCAGGTGCTTGCTCAAGGGCTCGTGGAAACCTACCAACATGACAACGCCGGCCCGTATCGCGGACTCGCGCGTCCGTTTCGCTTCGGCGACGTGCCGCTTGCCGCGCAACGCGCCGCGCCGAGGCTCGGCGAGCATACCGAAGAGGTGCTCGCATCGGTTGGCATCGTTGTCGACAAGGATGCGAGTTGATGGAGCAGGCATCGATCCCGGGCACCATCCCGTATTTCCTGAAGGAACAGATTCGCCGCTCGATCATCGACGGCACGTTCCGGCCCGGCCAACCGCTGCGCGAGCAGGATCTGGAGCGGCGCTATGGCAGCAGCCGTGGGCCGATTCGTGAGGCCTTGCGTCTGCTGGAGCAAAGCGGTCTGGTCACCCATATCCAGCGGCGCGGCTTTCGCGTGACGTTATACAGCGAGCGCGAAATACGCGACATGTACCTGCTGCGCGCCGAGCTGCAAAGCTACACGATGCTGCGCCTCGGCGAGATCGACGATTTGAAGCCGCTGCTGAAGGAAATGAACGAGTGTCATCAACGCATGGCGTCGGCGTTCGAAGCCCGCAATGTCGGACAGTACGTGCAGGAGATCCGCAATTTCTATGACGCCAGCTCGGGGTTTCTCGGCAACAAGCCATTGCAGGACACGCTAAACCGGCTCTACGAAACCGCTGAGCCGCTGCGCTTCAACCTGCTGTCGCGCAGGCTCGACAAAAGCCGCTCGCTGCAATACACGCGGAAGATCATGCAGGCGTTGAAGGCGCGTGATTTTCCGCTGGCGGCGGCGCTCAAGCGCGAGCATGTATTAATGAATCTGCCGAGTATCGTCGAGACCTACATGGAGGCAATCTACGAGGATACCGAAGCGAGAACAGGCTGATTCAAGTCAAGGACGGCGACAACAAATACAACGCGCCGCATGAGCAGGATGGGTACTGCGAAGACCCGGGTTGTGAAGAGCACCACAGGAGACACCAACATGCAGCGTCACGCACAGGCGGACCAGACTCCGCGCCCGTCCGCAACGGATGCCGAACTCCCCAGCCAGGTCGACCACGCCCCGGCGGGACCGTGGTATCGGCAGGTCACGAGCGGCGCCTGGCGCGTGCTCGCACTCGCGGGGCTCGGCTGGCTGTTCGAGGTCTACGAAATCTTCGTGTTCTCGTTGACCGTGCCTGCCTTCATCGCGTACTTCGCATTGACGCGCGCGCAAGCGGGTGCGATCGGCAGTATCGCCGCGGCAGGATTGATCGTCGGCGGTATCGCGTTCGGTTGGGTGGCGGACCGCATCGGCCGCGTGCGCACGCTGACGCTGACCATTCTCGTCTATTCGATCTTCACTGGGCTCACCGCGTTCGTGCAAGGCCCGACTTCACTGGCGGTACTGCGCACGCTGGCCGGCCTCGGCATGGGCGGCGCGTGGACCGCGGGTGCCGCGCTGGTCGCGGAGACATGGAAGCCCGAGCATCGCGGCAAGGGCGGGGCGATGATGCAGTTCGGCCTACCGCTCGGCTCGCTGCTCGCGATCGGCGTGGTGGCGCTGATTTCGAACCTCTCGGGCGGCCTCGATCATGGCGGCTGGCGCTGGGTGTACGGCCTCGGTGTATTGCCGATCGTGCTGCTGTATCCGATCGCGCGCCGCACACCCGAATCGCCGGTGTGGCAATCGCGCGTGCAATCCGGCGGCGAGCGCGGACAGATCGGCGACCTGTTCCGCCGTGGCAACTTCGGCGGACTCGCGAAGGCGTTCGGTTTCATCTTCTTCGTGCAGTACGTGTACTGGGCTGTTTTCACCTGGACGCCGACGTTCCTGCTGACCGTCAAACACTTCAACTTCGTGCACAGCTTGAGCTTCACGTTCGCGCAGCAGCTCGGGTCGATCTTCGGCTTCGCGGTGTTCGCGCTGCTCGTCGATCGCATCGGCCGCAAGCCAACCTTCTCGATCTATCTGCTGATCGGTGCGATCGCGGTGTTCGCGTTCGTGAACGGCAGCGGCGAAACGACTGTGATGATCGCGAGCTTCTTCACGGGCATGGGCATTACCGGCCTGTTCGCGGGCATGGGGCCGTTCGCCGCCGAACTGGTGCCAAAGACCAGCGCGCGCGGCTTCGCGATGGGCGTTGCGTACAACGGCGGCCGCATCGGCGGCATGATCGCACCGTATCTGATCGGCGCGCTGGCCACCTCGGCGAGCGGCTTTCGCATGGGCATGCTGACCACGCTGGTCGCGTTCCTGCTCGCGTGGGGGGTGGTGCTGATCTCGCCCGAAACGCGCGGGCGGCAACTGAGCTGAAGAGACTGACCGGCCACCCGCCGGAGCGGGCGCATCAACCAGAGAAAACGTGACGATGAATCTTCAGGTATCTGAAACTATGAGCGGGCGTATCGAAGGCGCGTGCGATTGCCACCTGCACATCTACGATCCGCGCTTTGCCGAGCAGCCTGGCAACGGCGCACCGATGGCCGGCATGACCGTCGACGACTATCGCCGCGTGCAGAGCAGGATCGGCACGACGCGCGCGGTGATCGTACAGGCCAAGCGCTACGGCACGGATAACGCCTGCCTCGTCGATGCCATCGCGCAGTTCGGCGGCGCGGCGCGTGGCATCGCGGTGGTAGCGCCGGACACGCCGCTTACCGCCTTGCGTGAACTCGACGCCGCCGGCGTGCGCGGATTGCGCTTTAGCGTCTGGAACGCGCGCGATACGGTGATGACGGTCGATATGATCGAGCCGCTCGCGGCGCGCATCGCCGAGTTGGGCTGGCATGCGCAGCTGCATATGTCCGGCGATCAGATCGTCGAGCATCGCGACGTGCTGAACCGTTTGCCATGCATGATCGTGTTCGATCATCTCGCGCGGCTCACGCCGCAGCAGGGCGCCGCGCATCCGGCATTTCGCATCGTCGCTGATCTACTCGCGCGCGAGCGCTGCTGGCTCAAGCTGTCCGGCGCATATCTGAACACGCTGACCGGCGCGCCGTACGAGGACGCAACTCGGGTCGCCGAGGCCTTCGTGCGCGAGGCGTCCGAGCGGCTGGTTTGGGGCAGCGACTGGCCGCATGTCACCGAGCACGGCAACGCGGATACGGTCGCGTTGCGCTCGCTACTCGACCGTTGGGTACCCGACCGGGCGATGCGCGCGCGCATTCTCGTCGACCATCCCGCGGCGCTCTACGGCTTTGCGTGAGCCCAACCGGTTGAACAGGGAAAGGAGCATTCATGGAACCGCACCAGCTTTCCGCGGCAGAGGCCGCCCGACAGATTCGTGAAGGACGCTTGACCGGTGAGGTGCTGATGCGCTCGTGCCTCGAACGGGTCGACGCACGTGATCCGGTGGTCAAGGCGTGGCTCGCTATCGACCGCGAACGGGCGCTGCAGGCCGCGCGCGAGCAGGACAAGCGTCGTCGCGACGGCGCATGCGGGCTGTTGTCGGGCCTGCCGTTCGGCGTGAAGGACATGATCGATACCGCCGATCTGCCGACCACGCACAATTCGCCCGCTTTCCAGCGTAACCAGCCCGTGCATGACGCTGCCTGCGTCGCGCGCGCGCGCCATGCGGGCGCGGTGCTGCTTGGCAAGACCGATACGGTCGAATTCGCCGCGTTCGGGCGCGTCGCGGCAACCACGCATCCGCTCAATGCCGCGCATACGCCAGGCGGATCGTCGGCGGGTTCCGCCGCCGCGGTGGCCGATCTGCAGGTGCCGTTTGCATTCGGCACGCAGACAGGCGGCTCGTTGATCAGGCCGGCGTCGTTCAACGGCGTGTATGCGTTGAAGCCGACATGGGGCCGCGTCAGCGCCGAGGGCGTGAAGCTGCTTGCAGTCAGTCTGGATACGGTCGGCTGGTATGGCCGGGGTGTTGCCGATCTCGCGCTCGTCGCGCAGATTTTCCGTCTACTGCCGCCCGGCGCCGACGCCGCTCCTGGCGATGACGCGCCGCTACACGGACTGCGCGTCGGCATCTGCCGCTCGCCGCAATGGCCGTCGATCGAACCCGCCGGCGCGCGTGCGCTCGAAGCCGCCGCCGAACGCCTGCGTGATGCCGGTGTGACGATCGCCGATGTGACGCTGCCCGCCGCATTCAGCGACATGTCGGCCGCGCATCTGACCGTGATCGAAACCGAGGGCGCCGCTGCGTTTCTCGACCTGCTCGAAAGCCGCCGCGACAGCATGCATGCTGCGATGCTGGAACGATTGTCGCCGGACCGGCTCGATAGACCCGAGGTTCTGCGGCATGCGTATCGCGTCGCCGAACGCTGCCGCGCGGAGCTGGACCGCGTGTTCGGCGATTACGACGTACTGGTCACGCCGGCCGCGCGAGGTGAGGCGCCGCACGGCCACGCAAGCACCGGCGAAGCGGTGTTCAACGCGATGTGGTCGCTGTTGCACGTGCCATGCCTCGCCGTGCCGTGCACGACGGGGCCAAACGGTTTGCCGGTCGGCATCCAGTTGATCGCTGCCGAGCACGAGGATGCGAAGCTCTTGCGCGTTGCCGCGCGGCTTGCGCCGATCATCGATATCGAAGGAACAGGTACGGGCAGGGGGGCTGTCGTAAACGCGGAATGAGCCGGCGAAGATTGCTGCGGCTGCCGTGGAGTTCGGTAATTAATGTCGCTGACGACAAGAATCGATTGATTTTTCTTCGATGCGCAAAAATAACACGTTGCCGGTCAGGATTTATAAATATGTTTCGATCGGACTGAACGGTCTGGTCAAAACAATTAGCGCTGTTCCGTTGCGTGAAATACCTTTAATAGCGCCGCAATCCATAATCAATCCGTCCATTTCTGCTCGAATCTCATCGCCTTGAAATGCGCGATGACGAAGTCAATGAATGCTCGTGAGCGCGCAGGAAGATAGCTGCTGCTCGGGTAAGCGATATTGATGTCCATCGAGGGCAAGGTCCAGTCGCTGAGCACGCGAACGAGCGATCCGTCGCGGACGTCGTCATAGTGCAGATAGTTCGGCTGAACGAGCATGCCCATTCCACCGAGCGCGGCTTGCCGCAGTATCTGCGCCTCGTTTGCACTTGCCACGCCACGTATTGTCTTCGTGATCGTTTCGCCGTCACGCTTGAAATGCAGATCTTTCGGATAGGTCGAGTGCAGATAGGTCAGGAATTGATGCCGGTCGAGGTCGTCGGGATGTGTGGGCGTACCGAATTCTTCGAGGTATGAAGGCGACGCTACGATCGCACGCGAGGTGCGCGCAAGGCGCCGCACGGTTATGCTCGAATCCGGCTCCGCATAGCGAGTCCTGAATGCGACGTCGATTCCGCTGTCGATGATGTTGTCGTAGCGATTGGCGGCAATCACGTCGACCGTCACATCCGGGTACCGTTTTCTGAACGCGGGTAGAAGGGGGCCGATATGAGCCATGCAGAATGACAGCGGACCTGTGACGCGCAAATTACCCGCAACGTGAGACGTCACCGCGGCAGCGGCGGCAGCCGCCTCCTCGAGTTCCGTCATCGCTCTTTTGCAGCGAGCATAGAATGCTTCACCGGATTCCGTCAGCCACAGGCGCCGCGTATTGCGTTCGACGAGTCGCACCGAAAGCCGACGCTCCAACTCAGCGAGATACCGGCTGGCTGCGGCATTCGACTGCCCCAGCACCTCAGCGGCTTTGCTCATGCTGCCCGTTTCGGCAATTTGTATGAACAGCCGCAGTTGATTCCAGTAGTCCAATGCCCACTCCAGTTTTTCGGCAGCTAAAAAACAGATTTCACGAACGAATATTGCTCGTCAATGCTCAGGGGCATATCGTTTCACAACCGTGCACAGTCGCACATCAGCGATAGCCCGCACCCCGTTCGTTCGACGCCTCACCATGTATTGCACGTACGGTGACGGCCCGCGACGCACGACACCCAGGTCCATGAGACCGCGCAGTTCCATTACCGCTTCGCTTTCGACGGCGCGCTTGCCGCGCTGGTACGTGAACTATTGCCTGGAGAATTTTAATGCTTGCTGCTTCCGATAACGACTTGTTGACGCAGGTTGGTCCCGACAAGCCGATGGGAAAACTGATGAGAGAGTTCTGGGTGCCTGTCTGTCTTTCATCGGAACTGATCCGCGACGGTGAGCCGCTGCGCATCATGCTTCTGGGCGAGCGACTGATCGCATTCAGGGATACCGACGGCAAGGTTGGCGTGATGGATCACCGGTGCCCGCATCGCTGTGCATCGATGTACTTCGGCCGCAACGAAGAAGGCGGGGTACGGTGCGTGTATCACGGCTGGAAGTTCGATACGGAAGGCAACTGTGTTGACATGCCCAACGTGCCGCCCGAACAGGATTTCAAGAGTCGCGTGAAAGCGAAGGCGTACAAGGTTATCGAGCGTACTGGCCTCGTGTGGGCTTACATGGGGTCGCGCAAGCAGCCGCCGGCGTTTCCGAGCATGGATTGCCTGCAGATTCCAGAAGATGAGCGATCGATCTTCGTTCACCAGCGCGACTGCAACTGGCTGCAGTCCGCGGAGGGCGACATCGACACATCTCACTTTGGGTTCCTGCATATAGGCAATCTCGATGCCGACGAAGTCGATCCCGAGTCGATGCATAAATGGGGCATCGTCGGCCGCGCGCCGGAATACAGCGTGAAGGAAACGCCATGGGGGACGATGTACGCCGCCTATCGCGCCGCTGATCCGGGGGAGTTGTACTACCGTTTCGCCCACTTCCTGTTTCCGTTCTTCACGTTCACGCCCAACGGCAGCTTCAGCGATCTGATCGCATGCACGATCAATGTGCCCATGGACGACGAGCACACGATGTCCTATCGGATCGTCTGGGACAAGCGGACGATGCCGTTGCAGACGCTCAAGACCGGCGAGTCGATTCCCGGCCTCGCTTCGGAAAACGAATTCCTGCCGCGTACGAACGACTGGTTCGGTCGTTGGCGGCTCGCGGCGAATCGCGAGAACGACTACTTCATCGATCGCGAGCAGCAACGTACGGTGAGCTTCACCGGCATTCAGGGTATCGGGCGACAGGATCAGGCGGTTATCGAAAGCATGGGGGCAGTCGTCGATCGTAGCTTCGAGCACCTGGCCGCGAGCGACCGGATGATCATGGTGACGCGCCGCCGGCTGATTCAAGCCGCTCGCGCGTTCGTGGAGAAAGGCGAAGTGCCGGAGGCAGTCGACAATCCGCATCTCTATCGGGGTGCGCGCGGTGGTTCGTTCATTGCGTCGGACAAGCTGGACTGGACGCAGGCCTATGAACAGCAACTGGAGCAGGCGGTTCGCAAGTTCGAAGAGCCCGGGCAGGAACTTGCCGTGAAATGAGCATGAGCCGACAGGTCGCGTCGCGCGATGTTGCGCGACGGGGCCGATCGCGCACACAGACAACGCGTGTCCAATGAAGGCGCGCAACTGGATGCACATCACTATCTGGACGGAGACGACCAATATGGAATCTCAGACAGATGCGCCGGCCGAGCTGTCGGGCGCACTGGGACGACTTGCAACAAGGGCGGAGGACCGGCCCGAAACGATTCGAAAAGTCGGGCGCCGCCTGACCTGGCTCATCTTCGCGCTGAACTTCGTGGCCGTGCTCGACAGAGGCAATCTGGGTTTCGCCGCGTTGCAGATGAACAAGGATCTTGGCCTGACGAGCGCAACGTTCGGCATCGGCGTGGGCGTGTTCTTTCTTGCCTACTCGTTGCTGGAAGTGCCGAGCAACATGTTCATGGCGCGTTTCGGCGCACGCCTCACGATCGCGCGAATCGCGATTGCGTGGGGGTTGGTGCAGATGCTGATGGCGTTCGAAAACGGACCGACGTCTTTCTATGTGCTGCGCGCGCTGCTTGGCGCCGCGGAAGCGGGGCTCGCACCCGGCATGCTGCTGTACATCAGCTACTGGTTCCCGTATTCGTATCGGGCTCGCTACAACGCGGTGTTCGCGTATGGGATTCCCGCTTCGTATGCCGTCGCCTCGATACTGTCGGGCTCCATTTTGCAGATGAACGGCATTCTCGGTCTGGCCGGATGGAAATGGCTATTCCTGCTCGAAGGATTTCCGGCCATCGCGCTCGGCATCATTACGTGGTTCTATCTGACGGACCGGCCGTCGCAAGCAAACTGGCTTACACCGGAGGAGCGCAGCTGGCTGCAGACGACGATCGACCGGGAAGCGCTGCTCGCCGGCAGCAGTCCGCGCGCGAGGCTGCGCGACGTCGTGCGGCATCCGACCGTGCTGCTGCTGGCGGCTGTCAATACGGGCATATACAGCGGTCTCGCCACGCTCGGTGCCTGGTTGCCGCAAATCGTTCGTTCATTCGGACTGCCGCTGCATCTGATTGGACCGATATCCGCGATTCCACCGCTCGTCGCCGTCATCGGCATGTTCTTCATAGCACGCCACTCCGACCGTACGCGGGAGCGCGTTTATCACACGTTCTTCCTGTTGCTGGTGGCGGCCATCGGCTATGTGATCGTGACGGTATCAGGTGGCGCGGCGGCCACGATTGCGGGCTTCGTGATCGCGAACCTCGCCGTGTATTCGGTCAACACGATTTTCTGGACGATGCCGCAGTCGTATCTGCCGCGGGAGATCACCGCGACCGGCCTTGCGTTCGTGAACGCGATGGGAAGCATGACGGGATTCGTCGTCATTGCGATGATCGGCCGCGTACAGGGCTGGATGGGAAGCCTGACCGCCGGCTTTCCTATCGTCTGCGGCGTGTTCGTCGTTGCGAGCGTCGCCGTTCTGATGCTGGGGGCCCGTCTCAAGAAGGAAAAGTCAGCCGTCGTTACCTCCTGATTTATTGAAGATCAATTCGATTTTCATCCAATAAAAATTCAATACGGAATGCCATGATGATGAAACTGGACTGGAGACTTGGCGTAGTTGTTTTTGGTGTAACGATCGGACAGGCGCATGCGCAATCGAGCGTAACGCTGTATGGGTTGATCGACGAAGGGCTCATGTATACGAACAGCGTCCAGACGAGCAGCACGCCCGGAGCGCACAACGGCAAGTCGCAAGTGGCGCTAGTGGACGGAGCGTCCGGCATTGGCGGGTCGCGCTGGGGGATTACCGGCACGGAAGATCTGGGCGGCGGGCTCAAGACGCTCTTCACTCTGGAGAATGGCTTCAATATCAACAACGGCACCCTCGGTCAGGGCGGTCTGATGTTCGGACGTCAGGCGTTCATCGGCCTGTCGGCACCTGTCGGCACGGTGACGATCGGGCGGCAGTACAACACGGTCACCGACTTCGTGTTCTCGACGTCGGTAGCGGGGCTCGTGCCGGGGCACCTCGGTGCGCATCCTGACGATATCGACGACGCCGGCCATTCGCAGCGAATCAATAACACGATCAAGTTCAAGTCGGCGACCTTCGACGGTATTACGGTCGGCGGAATGTACGGTCTGGGCGGCGTCGCGGGTAACTTTACACAGAAGCAGTTCTGGTCCGGCGCGGTGAGTTACGTCGCGGGTCCGCTGACCGTCGCGGCCGGCTATACCGACGCACGCAATCCTAACCTCTCTTACTTCGGTACCGGTGGTACGTCCGGTCCGGCGACCAGCAACAACATGGGATCGATCGGTTCGGCGACGGAGGCCGCATCGAATCCGGTGTATTCGGGCTTCTCGTCGGCACGTTCACTGCGAATTGCAGAGGGCGGCGCCCGGTATCAGATCGGCGCCGGCACGGTCGGGGCGATGTTCAGCCATGTGAGTTTCAGCAACCTGGGCGACACGACTTCCGGTCCCAATCCACTGGGCTATTCCGGCTCGGCAATTTTCAACGACTTCGAAATCAACGGTGGTTATACGTTCGGCGCGGCATTCCAGGTGGCAGCCGCATATAACTACCTGCATGGCGCGAGCGTGACCGGTAGCGGCGGCGCTACCGGTGGCGTTACCTATCATCAGGGACTTCTGTCCGCCGCGTATTTCCTTTCGAAGCGAACGGAGCTCTACGCCATTGCGATCTATCAGAAGGCGACTGGTAGGGACTCACTGAATCAACCTGCCGTCGCATCCATCACGGGTGTGTCGCCATCGGCAACGGACCATCAGGCGGTCGTCCGCCTGGGCATTCTTCACCGCTTCTGAAACTTCATGAAAGGTATGCTTAATCAAGACTTGCACCCGGTCAGACTCATGTCGATCAGACTGGCCGCCGAGCAGGTGAACATCTATGAATTCGCGACCCTCGACGGTTCTCCCGCCGGCGTGTTCGAACCCGGCGCTCACATCGATTTGCAGCTCAAGGACGACCTCGTTCGCCAGTACTCGCTGTTGCCGGGCGACGACGGCCGGCTCCGTGTCGCCGTGCAGACCGACGAGACCGGGCGTGGCGGGTCGCGCTTTCTTGCCCGCGAAGCGCACGTGGGCGATGTTTATCTCGTGAGCAAGGCGCGCAATCATTTCCCGTTGGTGCGCAGTGCGCCGCACAGTGTGTTGATCGCGGGCGGCATCGGTATTACGCCGCTCTATGGAATGGCGGTCGAACTCGAGCGCAGTCACGCTTCATGGGAGATGCACTATGCCGTGCGGAGCGAGGCAAGGACCGTGTTCGGTGCGGAACTGCGCGGTTATGGGAGCAAGGTTCGCATCGTGCATTCCGACCGGCCGCAGGACGGGCGCCTCGACATTGGGAAGGTGATCGAGTCCGCGCCGGCGGGCAGTGACTTCTATTGCTGCGGTCCAGAGCGGATGGTCGATGCGTTTGTCGAAGCGACCGCCGGATTACCGTCCGCCAATGTGCACGTCGAACGGTTTTCCGCGACGACGGAAGTGGCAGCGGAGGGTGGCTTCGAAGTGCGGCTCGAGCGCAGCGGAAAGCAATTGTTCGTTCCTCAGGGCAGCACGATTCTGCAGACACTGCGTGATGCTGGCTTCGCGATGCCGTCCTCCTGCGAGCAGGGCGTATGCGGCGTATGCGAGTCGCGCGTGCTGTCCGGCGAGCCGGACCATCGGGATCACGTGCTGAGTGCTTCCGAGCGGGCGAAAGGCGACACGATGATGATCTGCTGTTCGGGTAGTTGCGGGCCACTGCTGGTGCTGGATCTCTGATCGCCGCACCGTCGGAACCGATCGAATTCGAATTGATGAGCGCGTCCATGCGGGCGCGCGAGCGGTGGGAAACTATATGGGAACAGGTATGACACGAGTTGCAGTCGTTGGATGCGGAGTAGTCGGCTCTTCATGGGCGTTGGTATTTGCTCGCGCGGGCTTCGAAGTGAATGTGTGGGATGCGGCACCCGTTGCGGCCGAGAATACGCTGTCGTTCGTGACGGATGCGCCTGGCACGCGACCGGCTAACGTGCGGGTATGCGCGTCGCTCGAAGAGGCACTCGACGGTGCCGACTATGTGCAGGAAAGCGCGCCGGAACGCGTCGAGATCAAGCGCGACCTGTATCGCCGGCTCGATGTCCTGGCTGGGCCTGACGTCGTGCTTGCCAGTTCGACGTCAGGCTTGCCTGCATCGTCGTTCACCGATCATCTGGCAAATCGTGCGCGGTGCCTCGTCGTGCATCCGATCAATCCGCCTCACCTGATTCCGCTCGTCGAACTGGTGCCGGCGCCCTGGACCGACGCTAACGTCGTCGAGCGCGCCGCTACGTTCATGACACGCGCGGGACAAGCACCTATTCGGCTTGCGCGCGAGATTAACGGCTTTGTCGTGAATCGGCTTCAAGGCGCATTGCTGGGAGAAGCGTTCCGTCTCGTCGAGGACGGCGTTTGTAGCGCGGCCGATGTCGACAAGGCGGTCGCGGAGGGACTCGGTTTGCGGTGGTTTTTCATGGGGCCGTTCGAGACGATCGACCTTAATGCACAGCACGGTATCGGCGAATATTGCCGCAATCTCGGCCCCATGTACTACGGTCTGGCCAAAGAGCAGGCCGATCCGCGCGAATGGAATGCGCGACTCGTCGGCGAAATCGAAGAGGAGTACCGCAGGAAAACGGCCGCCGAGGACTTGCCTGCCCGACGCGCATGGCGTGACCGTTGTCTTGTCGCGCTTACTGAGGCGAAGCGGCGCGTGCTAGGCGTGTAGCGGAGTTGACCGGACGGAGAGGAGAGCGTCCTCAGGTATGAGATGCGGTTTCTGGTTGATCCGTCGGCGCGGTATTACGCTTTTGTCGGGTTGGGGCGACAACGGGATAGTATCGATCAGGCTTGCTTCCTCGACGGCCCTGACGACGCGCGTGCCCTCCTGCTGGATCAACGCGATCATGATCGCATCCCGAGGGACGCCTGTGGATGACTGTCCTTGCGCCAAACCACAGAGAGATAACAGCCCAAAGCCCATCTAAGAGCCCGTTTGAAAAATCAGGGATGGGCGATTCTTCGTAACAACAGACTACCCATCGCGATATGGATCATGGCTTCTGACACGTCGGTGCGCTGCTAGTAGTCACGGACCAGCCGACGCCAGCGAACCATCCAGTTGAAGGTGCGCTCCACAACCCAGCGTCGGGGCAACACGGCGAAGCCTGTCTGCCGTTCGTGGGCGGCGCACTACTTCGACGACAAACTCAAGCGTGGCCGCCTTGTCCATCAATGCCGTGCGGTGGTATGCGCCATCGGCAAACAGATGCTTCACTTGTGGCCAGCGCTTCTTTACCGCTTCCAGCACAGCCTGCGCCCAACGACCTTCTTCGCTGCGTCGTAGCCGCGCTTGTCCGCCGATGGTGCCTTCACCGTCTGACTGTCAATCACCCCGCCCAGGCAGTGCTGACGGCCCGTATCAAGCGGAGGGAAATAGTGCAGTTGCTGACTGTTCACACCGTCGCGTTATCTCACGGGCGACATCATACAAATGCAGCCTACTACTGTGCGTCCCGGATCTGTACGCGCATTCGTCGGTAGCCGAGGTCGAAAACGACGCTCGGAGACGGAAGTGCGCACGAACGCGGGGCTGCAGTATAGAAAAGCCGTTCTCCGAAGATGCCGAACTGGAATGGAGTGGATCACGTACCGGTGTAGGTTTACCTCGAAGTCTGGCGGATACTACGGGGACTTTGTGCACTGACACAGAAAGCGCCGGCGAAGTCGACCGGACTAAATGGCATGACCAGAAGCTATGGAAAATCATATTCCAACAAGATAGTCGATTTTTGTATCGAGACATCTACGTGATAGCGGCTGTCATGGCAGCAGTCGCCCGGACAGAGCGATTGATTAAGTATTGTGCACGCCGCATTGATTACCTGCAACTTGCCGATACACCCTGAGTTATTAAAAATACTGTGCCGGATAGGCGAGGCCGGATGATCCTCTATTTCGAATATTGAAATAGAAATAGCCAGAACAAAATTAATCCAGATCGTTTAACTGGTATAACGAAGGTAGGAAACAAATGGGAAAATTTTCGGTTAATTGTGTCAGATATACAGCGGGGCTCGCTTCGATGATGTTGTATGGCGCGGCCTGTGCACAATCCGCCGTAACTATATATGGCATTGTCGACGCAAGCGTCCAGTATGCAAATAAGGTACCAACTTCGACTGGGCATAATGCTGGGAATGCGTATGCGCTAACTAATGGTGGGCTTGGCCCGTCATTGTTCGGAATTAAGGGGCACGAAGATCTTGGAGGTAGTCTGACCACAAATTTCGACCTTGAAAGTGGAATCAGCATGGCAAATGGGGGCTATGGAACCTCAAACGGCAATTTTTGGGGCCGTAGAGCATGGGTCGGTATCGGGAGCCGGTACGGTGAAATCCGAGCCGGAGTGCAGGCATCCCCATTCTTTCTTTCGATATGGGAGTCCGACGCGCGCGGTTTTTCTTCATTTGGCAGCGGTATTGCCATCTACGCGGACAACGTCGTATTCACCGGCGGCGTAAATTCGACCGCTATTACCTATCTCAGCCCGAAAGCAGCTGGCTTTGAAGCGAGTGTCATGTTCGCTCCGGGAGGCGTCGCTGGAAGCTTCCAGAACGGTCAACAGTGGTCAGCAAGCGCGAAATATGACAATGGTACGGTTATGATCAATGCGGCGGCGTATCACGGAAACGGTGGCGGAGCAAGCACGCCGGTCCCTACTACCGTCCAATTCGACGGCCGGACGCTCGGTGCCTCATACAGATTGAATGGTTTAACGATCAAGGCTTCGGCCGTGAACTATAACGTTGCGGGATCATTTAATGAATACGTTTATAGTGCCGGCGCAAACTACTTAATCACCCCGACCATCAGTGTGAATGCCGGGGCGTGGTATTCAACTGACCAAAATCATAAGGAAAATCACTCACTACTCACAGGTATCGGTGTAATTTATCTCGCTTCGGTACGAACATCCTTTTATGCGCAAGTTGCTGCCGTGAGCAATCACGGCAACATGAACACCGGTCTATCAGTAACCGATACCTCCATTACAAAAGGAGTTCACGGAGAAACGACGTACGGAGCAAATTTCGGCATACGACACGCATTCTGATTTGATTTATCAACCTACGCGCCCCAAAAAGTATCTTTTGCCGACATGCCTTGACGCGCGTTTCTTTCAGTACGATTGAATCGAGACACCATGAGCAATTTTATTAATAATCCACCGGATAACGTTGGATCAAGTATGTACACGCGGATCTTGACACTTGTCCTGTGTTTTCTGATTGTTGGGTTAGACGGCTTTGACACTGGCTCAGCGAGCTACGTAGCTCCGGTATTGCACAACTTGTGGATGCTAGATGCTAAACAGTTAGGATTGTTGTTCAGCTCCGGTTTTTTGGGGTTGGCGCTCGGAAACTTCGTATGGGGACCAGTCGCCGACAGCATAGGTAGAAAGACGGTTATCGTCGTCTCGATGTTAATTTTTTCATTTGCAAGCTTGGGCTCGGCGTTCGCGCCTTCAATTACATGGCTAATTGGGTTCAGATTTCTTACGGGTCTGGGTTTAGGGGGAGCCCTTCCGAATGCGATAACACTTGCCTCTGAATATTGCCCACCACGCCACAAGGCTCTACTTATTACAACAGTGCTACTGGCCTTCCCTGGTGGGCTTGCATTGAGCGGTCTAACCGCGAGTATCTCAATACCAGCTTTTGGCTGGAAAAGCGTATTTATTATTGGATGGATGGCGCCCCTTCTTCTGGTGCCTGTCGTGTGGTTATTTTTACCTGAATCTGTGCAATTCATGCAGCGAAAGGGACCCGCTGGCCAAGCTCACATTGAACAGACGGCCCAGCCGCATTCCAGCCCGCTATTCGCCTTGTTCAGCGAGGGAGTATCTGTCGGCACAGCCATTCTGTGGATGACTTTTTTCTGTAGCATGTGGGCATACTACCAGGTAACTAACTGGCTACCTGTGCTCATCACGGGGGCGGGAGTTAACCCATCGCAGGCTTCCACAGTGGCATCTCTTTTTCCTTTCGGCGGGCTGATTGGCTCCCTGGTTGCAGCCTGGATAATGGATAAGTGCAATCGTTATGCCGTACTTGCCGCCTATTACTTTCTGGGTGCACTTCTGACAGGTGTCATAGGATTTTGCGTGCACAGCCCGGAACTGCTGTCATGGGTCGTTTTTTCGGCAGGCATTGCGCTGGGTGGAGTACAGCCAAGTCTCATCTATCTTGCTGCGGATTTCTACCCCGACGACATACGTGCAACTGGGGTTGCGTGGGGCCTGGGTGTCGGCCGGCTAGGTTCAATCGTAGGAGCAGCAACTGGCGGCGCCGTATTGGCTGGAGTTCGGGGGATCGAGCAGGCATTTCCAATGTTTGCGGTTCCGGTTCTGGTCGCGGGATTGGGAATGAGCGTGATGATCTGGCTGTACCGAGTTCGTTCGATCCCGAACCAAGAAGGCGATCAAGGACAATCCTACCCAGTTAACGGTGGTGTACGTTATACACGAACAGGGTCGGACGCGTCACCGCTTCGCAGATAGCAGCAGCTTCGGCCGCGTCGTTCTTGCCACGCCTACCCGACATGCGATAAGGCGGCGACATGAGCCTGACCGTATGGCCGTGCTGGAACATGCGGGGCCCAGTGATGAGCGCCGGAGCACGCTTCCATGCCGATCAGGCACGCTGGTAACTGAGAGATCAATGTCACCAGTTGATTGCGCGGCACACGCGGCTTGATCAGCATCGCCTTACCGGCCTCGTCCACACCGTGAACGGCAATACATTTTTGGCAAGGTCGATTCCGATAGTGACAATAGCCATGGACTTCCCCTCTCGCACCGAAGTAGGTTTAACTGTCGAGGAGGTTCTTTATGCGATCGAACGGATCTCAAAGATCGCCAGCGAAATCTCCAACGTATCTGAGAAGCCAGCTAGCAGTATTGAGCAGGTCAATACCGCCGTCACACAAATAAATGAAGTCACGCAGCAGAACGCCACCTTGGTTGAGCAAGCGACAGCTACGACCTATTCACTTGAATCGCAGGTTCTGAGCGTAAAATCGGCCGTTCCTGCATTCAAGATTGCCAAGGACTATGCCGCTTGACATCCAGGCATTCATTGCCAGCCGTTAGACCGGTAGGTGATGTTCCTGTCGGGCTGAATGTTCGGCTCTAAGAGCTTCATCCGGCGCAAAGAAAAGTTTTCCGTCCTCAATGCTTGCAGGAGACCGATGAACCACGGTATCGAATCTACGTGAGGAGGCTTTCGCATCACGTTCGAGTTGCACTGTATTCAATGAGTGCTCCGCTGCGGCGTGAATTAGGTTTCGCAGCCATCTCGCTGCGGGATCTAGCGCGAAACGTTCGTGCCAGTATTGCCATACAGTAAATGGCGGTAGCCGTAAGGGGCAGGGTAAGGTGACCAGTCCGAAGCGATGCGCTAACGCACGAGCGGCGAGCTCCGGCACAACAAGTAAGTGTTCCGTTCCCGACAACATCAACATTGCGGCCATAAAGCTAGGGACTTCCAGCGCAATATTCATCGGCGGTATTGTTTCGCGCAGCAAAGACTCTGCACGTCCATGTGCGTGACCGGTGCTTCCAGCGCACACGAGTATGTGAGTGCAACACACGAAGGCATCAAAATTCAAAGACCCTGGACGCGTTGCTAGCCGGTGGGATGGGTCTGCGAGCAAAGTGTAGTGTTCCTCACATATCCGTTGCTGGTAAAGGCCGACTTCATCCAGATTCGTATAGGAACTGATGGAAAGGTCGATGGTTCCAGCCTCAAGACCATCCAGGACTTCCCGCTGGTTACCGGACACAGCCCGGATGCGACAGCCGGGTGCGCTGTTTTCCAGTTGCCTTGTCAAAGTGGGTAATAAGACGGCTAACCCTGCATCTGACACGTGTATCCGAAATACCCGCTCAGATTCGGCCGGATCGAACGTCGGAGAGGTTACGACGCGCTCAAAATAAGCGCGAAGTATCTCGTTGATCGGCGCTCTGATTGCGCTGGCCCTAGGGGTTAGCTCCATGCGCATTGATTTTGGGGCGCGGACAAAAAGAGGGTCGTCCAATTGAACGCGCATACGCTGTAAATACTTACTAATCGCTGACTGGCTGATTCCCAGCTGCTCCGCTGCAATCGTCAGGCTCTGGTGCTTGCAGATTGCCTCGAACGCGAGCAGAAGCTTGAGATCGAGGTCTGGAAATGTCTGGATGTCCATGTCCTTTCTTCCGGTTGATTGCCAGGTAGCGCCATGCGCAGCCGTTTGTCGACAAAAATGATATATCAAAATAGTTTATATAGTTATTTTTGCCGTTCTGCTATTCTGGAAAGAACTGATACGAATCGTGGTTGATGACACCGTCGGTAGATCTCAGTGTCCCGGCGGATTAACCGAGAGAAGGCGTTCGTTCGTGTGTAACTACTATCATTTCGAATATATATAATTTGCCGCTCAACCAGGAAGACTACACATCATATGGACGATACCTTTGAGGCAGCCGCTTTCCCGGCACAGACTGCCTCGCGCACCATGGCTTCGTCACTCGAGGGCCTACTGAGGCGCGACATCATCAGTGGAGAGTTGCCGCCAGGAAGCCGGTTACGAGTCAGGGAACTCGCTGAAAAATATGAAAGCGGTCCAATTCCGGTGCGGGAGGCGTTGTCCCGCCTGTCCACCGGGGGATTTGTCATCGCGGTCGATCAGAAGGGATTCAGAGTTGCTGATATCTCGTTGGACGAACTGGCTGATATCACGCGAACGCGGCAGGATATCGAGCGGTTGGCGATTACGAAGGCAATTCGGCGACGAGATACGAAGTGGGAGGGAGAAGTGCTGGCGGCGCACCATCTGTTGAGGAATATTCCTGCTTACGAGGCGACAGATGCTCAGCGCATCAATCCGGCGTGGGAGCGCGCTCACGATGCGTTTCATGCGAAGCTGGTTGACGGGTCGGGCTCCACGTGGTTGGCGCATTTTTGTGGGATCTTACGCGTCCAGACGGCGAGATATAGGCAACTGTCGGTTACCGCACCACGCAGCGAAGAAAGGGATGCCCCGGCAGAGCATGCACGTATCGTAGAAGCAGTTATGTCCCACGACGTGGACTTGGCAGTTTCCCTGCTTGCTGACCATTTCGAAAGAACCGCCCGGCTCGTGGCAGAAGCTCTGAGTCGGCAGAAAAAAAATATATAAATTATTGCTATATCTATTTTTTGAGCCTATCATTCTTCTATCCATTGAAGGAGAGTGAGATGCGATTTGTTCAGTTCGAGGTTCGCGGGACGCAGCATGTAGGTATCGTGAAAGATGGTCAGATCCATGTGTTGAGCGTTGACTCGCTGGATGAACTGCTTCTATCCGGTAAAGACTTGACGTGGTTCGCCAAGGCCGTGCCTGGCGGTGCGGTTTTCGAGATCGATGACGTCACGTTCTTGCCGCCGCTAACGCGGTCGAGAAAGATTATTTGCGTGGGACTGAACTATGCGGATCACACGAAGGAAAGTCAGTACGATCAACCTGATTACCCGACGTTTTTTCTGCGAGTGAACACCAGCCTCGTGGCACACAACCAACCAATCCTGCGCCCGCGTTTGTCCGATAGCCTCGACTTCGAGGGCGAACTCGCTGTTATTCTCTCCAGTGGGGGAAGGAATATTCCGAAATCGGAGGCGCTGGCACACGTAGCCGGCTATTCCCTCTTTAACGATGGTTCGGTTCGCGAATACCAATTCAAATCACCGCAGTGGACTGTCGGCAAGAACTTTGATAGCACTGGCGCGTTTGGCCCCGAATTGGTAACTCCCGAAGAACTTCCCGCTGGGGCTCGAGGATTGAAACTCGAGACTCGGTTGAATGGTGAGGTTGTACAGTCCGCTTCGACGGATGACATGATTTTTGACGTCGAGACTTTGATTGCCACGATCAGTGAGGCGATTACTCTCGAAGCTGGAGACGTAATCGTGACAGGTACACCGTCAGGTATCGGTTGGGCCCGTCAGCCCAAGCTCCTTATGAAGCCCGGAGATGTCTGCGAGGTGAGAGTGGAGGGATTTCTGCCGCTCAGCAACCCTATCGTACAGGAAGGCAGTGCCTAAGCTCTTCTCGCGTGGCTGGTAATTAAAACCTGGGCTGCCAACGTGTACATTTGTTCGGTGCTGATTTGACCGGAGTAAATCAGGTGCGCCTCCTCGTTTGTTACCTGCTCCGGGTGCCGGATGAAGGTCGGAAGCACTCGACAATGTGTATGCCTTGAAGAAATATCCGGATTTGGCCGCAGACACAGAAAGTCAGGCATCAATGATGCAACAGAAAAATTCGTCAAAGGAGGCAGAAATGGATAATGGAGGGACTGCAGAGCGTGCTGCGGTGCATTCGATCGACCACTTCGCCCTGAATGTGCCGTCAATTGAAGATGCGTCTTCCTTTTTCACTGCATTTGGCCTGGAAGTCGATGAGATAGAGGCTCATGGTGGCACCGAGCTCGAATTGCGGGCGCTTGACGGGCATCGCTGGGGACGAATCCTGCCAGCATCCCGTAAATCCTTGGCGTACCTTAGCTTTAACTGTTTTGCCGATGATCTAGCGAAAATCAAGCAGCAAATTCGAGAGGCGGGTGGGATATTCGACGTCGACGTGCCCGCATTAACCGGCGGGCGGTATCACACGAAAGATGGGCTTTGGTTCCTGGATCCAGACAACAATCTGATTCACGTCAATGTTGGGCCCAAGACGACACCGACCAAAAAGGAGCCATTCGGACGCGTAGATGTAGAAGCAGATCGCCGAGGTTCGCATCCTCGCTCGGAATCGCACGTAGTACGGCCCCGGCGAATGAGTCACGTCCTTCTTTTCACTGCGGACACGCTGCGAGCGACAGCTTTCTATGAAAGTTCGATCGGATTGAGGCTGTCGGACAAGTCAATCGACATTATTGCATTCATGCATGGGATACATGGCTCCGATCACCATCTCGTCGCTTTCGCCAAGAGCCACGGAAAGGGGTGGCATCACGTGGCATGGGATGTGAACGGCATCGATGACGTCGGAGAGGGCGCGGCGCAAATGGCCGCTGCAGGTTACCGCCTCGGATGGGGTACGGGGCGCCATGTACTCGGATCTAACTATTTTCATTATGTACTGGACCCTTGGGGCTCATTCTCAGAATATTCTGCGGACATCGACTACGTCACCGCCGGCGTACCGTGGCCAACTGGGGAGCACCATCCTGAGGATTCCCTCTATTTGTGGGGCCCCGACGTCCCGGACTACTTCACAAAGAATTCGGAAATGTAGTTCGAAGTAGTGTTGTTGGGAAATTGCACTGACCATTTCAACAGGAGACGACTATGGAAGCGAGTCACGTTACACGCGAGCAGATTCTTGAAGCAAGCGGGGACTTTCTGAAGAAGCAGTTGTACGTCGTTGTTTCGAAGCCGACGAACGGTATCGGGCCCGTCATGGAAAACCTTTCGAACCACCTCGATCATCAATGCAAGATTGAGCAGGAAGGTATCCTGTTTGCAGCGGGACCTCTGTGGACCGACGACGAGAAGTACTGGGAGGGCGATGGAATGTTCGTGATTCGCGCTTCCTCCGTCGAACACGCTCGGGAACTCGCCGCTTCTGACCCGATGCATCAATGCGGTGCTCGATCATTCACCGTCCGCCCGTGGCTCGTGAACGAAGGTCGATTTACCCTGCGGATTGAATTCTCGACCGGGAAGATGAGCCTGGATTAGTGAGCGCGCATATTGCGCAGTATCTGAGGCGTGTTCGCGGGAACCGCATATTGTGAATCCAACGGAGGAATGTGATGCTTTATGTTCGACTGTGTATCGATAAGGCCGATCAGCTTGAGTTGCGTGACCGAGTGAGGGCTGAACACCGCGCTTACCTTAAACCGAATATTGAGCAAGGCGCAGTGCCCCATATCGTCCAAGCGGGGCCGCTGTGCATCGATGACAACGATGATACCAATCTTGCCAGCTTCATGATCATCGAGGCCGGAAATATTGACGAAGTCAAACTATTCCATGAGGGAGACCCGTTCACCAAAGCGGGCTTGTACGAAAAAGTATACATTCACCGGTGGGACAAGCATATCGGCTAAGAGCAGGTCGTGTATAAACTCGCCGAAGGAACTGAACCCCAGAAGTTGGACGGTGAACGAACTATGATTGAGCTCGGTGCTCGACCGATCTCAATCTCCGCAATTTGATCTTGATCGAGTCGGGATTGTAGTACCTGATGTGTAGCTGTCGATGCCCGTTCATAACTCCTCGACGTCGCGGAACTCATTGAGGTAGTAGAACGCTGACTTGAGCGTACCGAAGAAGCTCTTAATGGCCGCGTTGTCGAAGCAGTTCCCTCTGCGAAACATACTCTGGGTAATTTCACGCTCTTCAAGGCGACGTCGGTATTCTGGAATTCGATACTGCCAACCCTGCAATGCCGCCCGCGACCTGTACGCGGAACTGAATTGCGCAGGCGACTCTAGGTATAGCTAGTGAGAGTGCCGTCAGAGATGCGTTGCCAGTAAATGAACAAGGCGTTAAACGGGGTAAAGATTAAAAATACAATGCAGGACAAGTCCTTTCAGAATTTTCACTTGTTCTCGATTTGGTTAAGAGCCGCAGCGATGAATGGATCAAGTCCGTCTATAACGTAGCTTGCCCCTTAACGCCGAACGGGGCGTTAAGGCGACTTATGCGCGGCCTGTGCTCGATAGACGGAGGGTACCGGCAGCTTCTCGTATGTGGATGACCGTCTTTGCGCCAAACCACAGAAAGATAACAGCCCAAAGCCCATCTAAGCACGGCCAGGGAGTTGAGAAAGCCAGCGCTTTTTTCATCGATTTGGCGGCAAGTCGTGTTAGGCGTTTGCAGGCTCTCTTCGAGTTGAATGTGTCTGTTCGTTCTCCGTCGATTCTTCCCGACTTTCGCCGCCGCGGTTGGCGACAGCCTGATCAGACTCCGTTCCGCGGTCGGCGTATCCATTCCTCGAGTTTGAGGTGGCCGAGGCGCGCCTCCCCCAATGGCACGAGCGAGTTTTCGTAGAGTCGGCCGCCGAAATATCGGGCTTCGTGGTCTGTCAGGACCTCACGCCGGTCGCCGACAGCTTTCAAATAGCGAGCGACGATTTCGTTGAACGGCGCTCTTTCCGGGCCTGCGATCTCGATGGTCCCGTTTCGCGGATCAGCGAGGGCTATCTCGGCGACGATGGCAGCAACGTCGTCAGCCGCAATAGGCTGAAGCAGGCCCCGCGGAAGCCTGACAACGCGTCCATCCGTGCTCGCATCGGCGATGCCGCCGAGGAATTCCAGGAACTGGGTCGAGCGGATAATCGTGTAAGGGATACCAGAAGCCTCGATCAGTTTCTCCTGGGCGACTTTGGCGCAATAATATCCTTGGCCGGGTACCCGATCAGCCCCGACGATGGATAGTGCGACGTGGTGACGAACGCCAGCCACCGCCTCAGCCGCGAGCATGTTGCGGCCGGATGTCTCGAAAAATTCCAACACTGCCTTGGCGTCAAATGAAGGCGCATTGGAGAGGTCGATCAACACCTGGGCGCGGGCGATGGCTTCTTCGAGCCCTTCTCCGGTGACGGTATTAACGCCACATTTGCGTGACGCCGCGACGACCTCGTGGCCGCCTTGGCGCAGAATGGCAACGGTCTTCGAGCCAATCAGGCCAGTACCGCCGATCACGACTATCTTCATGGCGCCTCTCCCGCAAGCGTCGAATCGATCGCCGCAAACGCTTTCGCTCTCGCTAATGTTGCCTGGTGCCGGTGCGAAGATCCGGGGGCCTGTAGGGGGAGGGCCAGTGCTGTCTCTTCCAGCATGATGCGTATCTCTTGATAGGTACGGCACCGGGGAGAATGGCCCCGGCCGCTGTAACGATGTCGCCATTCCGATTACGCGTGATCAACTTTCCTCGATGCGTAGGATCGGCTTGAGAGTGGTACCTTTTGTGCTGTCCTCGGCGGCCTGGTTGATCTGTTCGAACGGGTAGAACTTGACCAATCGATCGAATGGAAACCGTCCCTGTTGATACAACTCGACCAGTTGAGGAATGAATACCTGAGGCACACTGTCACCCTCCACGATGCCACGGATGCTGCGCCCGCCCAATATCAGATTGTTAACGTCGAAGCCTGCTGTGGTCCCAAGCTTTGGCGCGCCGACGACACCCAACGTGCCCAGTCCGCCAAGAGCCTCGATGCCGGCTTCAAGGACTTCCGGGCGACCGGTGGATTCGAGTGCGAAATCGGCACCACCGCCGGTTATCTCGCGCACCGCTTCGATGACCCCGGCCTCCCGGCTGTTTATGGTATGGGTAGCGCCAAGCTCGTTCGCGAGTTCCAGCCGCGAGGGCAACACATCGACCGCAATGATTGTCGTGGCGCCGACAACGCGCGCGGCCATCACTGCGCTCAATCCCACCGCGCCGGCCCCATAGACTACGAAGCTGCTGCCAGCACGTACTTTCAGTGAATTGATGACCGCGCCCGCGCCAGTCTGGATACCGCAGCCCAACGGACCGAGTAACGCCAGTGGGGCCTCCGCCGGTACTTTGATCGCATTTCTCTCGCGGGCCAGTGCGTAGGTGGAGAATGAAGACTGCGTGAAAAAATGGTCGTGCAGCGGTTTGCCGTCCGGGCTTTGCAAGGCAATGTCCCCGTCCGGACCCGTGCCGCCAAAGTTATGCGCATAGAAGTTCGTGCAATACGTTTCATGGCCACTCGCACAGGGGTCGCAATGGCCGCAGGCGCCGTACGTCAATACGACGTGGTCACCGACTTTCAGGTTCTTCACGCCGGGCCCTAGAGCTTCGACCACACCCGCGCCTTCATGGCCGAGCACCGCGGGTAGTGGCACCGGATAGTATTGATCGCGCGCAATCAGATCCGTGTGGCACATGCCAGTGGCTACCACCTTTACCAGCACCTCATCGCTTCGAGGCGCGCGGATGTATGCCGGTTCAATCGTGAATGGCTGGCCCGCGGCTCGAGCCACCGCTACGGTGACGGCACGCCGATCGGCGGCTATTTGCATGATGACTTCCTCCTCAAATAGGGTAGGCGGGTGCTTTATCCTTGATAGTGAGCCATTGCCACTGGGTGAACTCTTCCCAGTTCGCCGGCCCGCCTATGCTAGTTCCGTTGCCGGACGCGCCGACACCTCCGAACGGATTGATCACTTCGTCGTTGGCGGTCTGGTCGTTGATATGCAACAGGCCGGTGCGCAAACGTTGGCCGAGCTTGAGCGCGCGCCCGACGTTGCTCGAGACGACTGCCATCGACAGACCGTACTCGGTGTCGTTGGCGAGATCGATCGCTTGCTCGTCGGTGTCGAAAGGCATCACTACCGCCACGGGTCCGAAGATCTCCTCGCGGAACGCCGGGTTGTCAGCGGTTACGTCGCCGAGCACGGTAGGGGCCAGGAACAGTCCATGATAGTTGCCGCCGGCCAGCACTTTAGCGCCCGCCTGGCGCGCTGCTTCGATGATACGCAGGGCATTGTCGCGCTGGCGTTCGTTGATCAGTGGACCTATCTGCACGTCCGCGCTCACCGGATCACCCACCTTAAGGCTGCGTGCCTTAGCCGCTAACTTATCCAGGAACTGCTCGTAGATGCCGCGTTGCACCAGCACGCGTCCGGTGGCCATGCAAATCTGGCCCTGGTGCAGATAGACACCCCAGGCCGTGTTGGCAATGGCGAGATCCAGGTCGGCATCATCGAGTACGATCAGCGAATTTTTGCCGCCCAATTCCAGAGATACTTTCTTCAGGTTACGACCGGCGGCTTCACCCACTTTGCGCCCGGCCGCGGTCGAACCGGTGAACTGGATCATGGCGATGTTCGGATCGCTCGTCATGGCCGCACCGGTAGCTCCATCGCCGGGAAGTACTTGCAGCACACCGGCCGGCAGGCCAGCCAGTTCGAATAGACGGGCGATCACGAAGCCGCCGCATACCGCAGTGCGTGGATCAGGCTTGAGTATCACGGCATTGCCCAGTGCAAGTGCCGGAGCAACCGCACGCATGGCCAGGTAGAGCGGAAAGTTGAAAGGTGAGATTACGCCGACCACGCCAAGCGGGCAGCGGCGCGCCATGCTCAGCCGGCCGGGTTGCGACGGGAGTACTTCCCCTGTGCTGCGCGACGGCAGGGAAGCAGCCTCATGCAGCGACTTGATCGTCAAAGCGACTTCGAAGTCGGCTTTCAAATGTATAGAGCCACTTTCGCGTACGACCCAATCCATGATCGCCACCGCATGTTCTTCCGCAAGACGTGCGGCTGTACGCATCACTTTCGCGCGGTCGTCATAAGGTAGGGCGGCCCACGTTTGCTGGGCGCGGGCAGCCACAGCCGCCTGCCGGCCAATGAGTGCGGCGTCGGCCAGCGCGATCCGGCCCAGTTGTTTGCCGGTCGCCGGTTCGGTGACAGCAACGGTATTGTCGCTTTTGCGCCATTGGCCATCGAATAAGCAGCTATCCCAAGTCGTGGAAGGTAAAAACGATACGGGTTGGTTCATTGCATCTCCTATAAACGAAAATGCCGGATTGGAGGACTAACAATCAGGAAACCTGCGTTAAGACGAACCGTACAGACGTGGACCGCGGGCGACTTTATATGACCCAACCATAACCGCCATCGGATGCTTTAACGGCAGGCGGACCGACTTGTGCGCGGCTGTCCGTGTGTCCTATTCATGGTTTAAAAAGACGTTCTTTTCAGTGGCGTGGTCGGTTCCTGGTCGTTGGTATCAACGACGAAGACCGCCAGCAGATTTGCAGGTTGGGTTTCGCTCGCGTTCCGGCTTACGAGATGAATCGCCTCGGTCGGTTCGGACCGGCCCTCGTCAGCGTGGTACACGTTCACCTCACCATCGCTTACCTTTGATTCGATTGCGCCTGATACGACGCACGCGTCAATAAAAGCAGACTTCGCGTGGTCATGAGAAACCGCGGCAGCGCCCACGTGTTGCGGCGCGAGTCCAGCCGAACATTGCAACTGTCGGGAAAATTCCAGTGAGAAACGGACGAAAGATCATGTCGGGCGCTCTCCATGCCGTCGTTCAGATCTTGTACCATCGATGGTACGAATAGAAGAACCAAGATCCTCCTTTTGTGCGTGTACCAAGGATATGGATTCAAACCGGCAGATTCGGCTCGGCAGGACAGCCAGGCTGGGCCTGGCTGCGCACCTTCAGATGGCGTGCGGCACCGCGCAGGCATAAGCGTTGACAGATGCAACACACGACATTACGGCTATAATGTCGTGTGTTTAAAATACGCCATCATCGGCTATTTGACGTCATCACAGCTTATTTTTCACCAAATTCAACGAAAAATCTACTGCAATGCTTTTCAAGCGACGCAACTGCGTCGGCATACGCTCGAACCGGCGCTTGTCGCGAAGCCGTCAGGCTGCCAGATGCGGTGACAACATCGTTTCAAGCGCACCGATATCTATGTGATCAGCACAGCACGCAATTCGCGGGCGGGACCGATTCGCCATCGCGTCACCGCTCGCGCGCAGCCCGGGTACGGCCACGCGCGGGTGCAAGTCCGATGCGATTCGACCCGCCTATAACCGGAACGCGTTGCCTCCGATCTTCATGTTGGCGCGCCCTCCACCTTGTCCTGGGTCGCGGTATCGAAATCGCTCGCGTCGTGACGCTCCCGCAACTGCCCGGACAGTTCGCCGTTCGTCCGGTTGACCATGCGTCCTCGTCTCACTGCCGGCCGCGCGAAAAGCATGTCCGCCCAGCGTTGAACGTTCTTGTAGTCCTGCACGGACAGGAATTCCGCGGCGCCGTATTGCCAGCCTTTGACAAGGCCGCCGTACCAGGGAAACACCGCGATGTCGGCAATGGTGTAATCGTCACCGGCGAGATATTCACTGTCGGCGAGGCGCCGGTCCAGCACGTCGAGCTGTCGCTTCACCTCCATCGCGAACCGGTCGATCGCATACTCGATCTTCGTCGGCGCATACGCGTAGAAATGGCCGAAGCCGCCGCCGAGGTACGGCGCGCTGCCCATCTGCCAGAACAGCCAGTTCAGCGTCTCGGCGCGTGCCGCGACATCTTTCGGCAGGAACGCGCCGAACTTTTCAGCCAGATACAGCAGGATCGAGCCCGATTCGAATACGCGGACCGGCTTCGGCCCGCTGCGATCCAGCAACGCGGGGATCTTCGAGTTCGGATTGATTTCCACGAAGCCGCTGCCGAACTGCTCGCCCTCGCCGATCCTGATCAGCCACGCGTCGTATTCGGCGCCGGAATAGCCGGCCGCGAGCAGTTCCTCCAGCAGGATCGTGACCTTCACGCCATTGGGCGTGCCCTGCGAATAAAGCTGCAGCGGGTGGCGTCCCACCGGCAACACTTTTTCATGCGTCGGCCCGGCGACCGGCCGGTTGATGTTCGAGAAGGTGCCGCCGCTGGGTTTGTCCCAGCTCCAGACTTTCGGGGGAATATAGTCGTGACTGTCCGCCATGCTCATCTCCGTAATGGTTCGGCATCCGTTCAGGCGGCCGAGGGATAGTTGGACGGGAAGAGCGCGCGCCGGGTCTCCTCGTCGTTGACCTTCTTGAATGCGTGGTCCTTGCCGACTGCTCTGGCACGCGCCACCGCAGGTCGTGCATCGACCGTTTCGAACAGCCGCCTGAGGTTCGGAAACGCCGTCAGCGGATCATCGGCGCCCTTCAGCACGCGCGAGGCGCGATCCAGCCATCCCCAGGCCGAGATATCCGCGATCGTGTACGTTTCGCCGACGATATACGTGCGTCCTTCCAGATGATCGTTCAGAACCTGGTAATGGCGCTCTGCCTCACGCCGATAACGGTTCACCGCATAGTCGAGTCCTTCGGGCGCCGCGAACTGGAAGTGCACGGCCTGGCCCGAAAACGGGCCGAGACCGGAGGCGAGGAACAGCAGCCACGAAAGCAGTTCGGGCCGGTCGTGCGGCGCACCCTGCAATTTGCCGGTTTTCTCCGCCAGATAAAGCAGAATCGCGGTGGAGTCGAAGACGCGCGCTTCGCTGCCGCCCGGCCCTTCGGTATCGACGATGGCGGGCACTTTGCCATTGGGGTTGATCGCGCGAAATTCCGGCGCGTGCTGTTCACCCTTGCTCGTGTCGACCGGGATCATCTCGTACGGGAGGCTCGTCTCCTCGAGAAAGAGCGCGATCTTGGCGGGGTTTGGCGTGGGGTGAAAGTAAAAACGGATCATGGCAGTACCCTCGGGTTTGCGAATGGGTTGATGCACGACAGGTTGATGAACGGCGCGCGGGCAAGGCCCTGCAAGCGGGCCGCACGCCGATGGCGGCAATCGCGATGCGTCCGCGCGAAACGCCGACAAGATTACCAGCGATCATCCAAACCCGCCGTCATGACCACAACCGGCTAGCTATCGGCGCACTCCGCCGGCTTTCACCGGCGATGCGGCGCGTTGAGTTGCTCGGCCGCCGATCGCAATGCGGTCCGCAGCCCTTCTTCGACGACCGGATGGTAGAACGGCATGTCGAGCATCGCATCAACGGTCAGTCCCATTTGCAGCGACCATGCGAGCAGATGCGCGATGTGCTCCGCGTCCGGCCCGATCCATTCGGCGCCGACAAAACGGCGGCTCATTTTGTCGACGTACACATGCATCAGTCCGCGATTGCGCAGCATCACGCGGCTGCGGCCCTGATCTTCGAAACTCACTTCACCGGTCACAAACGAGTCCGCGACCAGATCGGCATGGCGCGCGCCGACCATCGCGATGCCAGGATCGGAAAACACCACTGAGATCGGCGCCCGGCGCACGAGCGGCGCCACATGCGGAAACCGCGCCGCGTTGCTTCCGGCGGCTCGCCCTTCGTCCGCGGCTTCGTGTAGAAGCGGCAGGACCCCATTCACGTCGCCTGCGATGAACACCGGCTGCGCGCCTGCCTGCAAAGTCAACGGATCGTAGATCGGCACGCCGTCTTCATCGAGTGCAAGCGACGTGTTCTCGAGTCCGAGCGATCCGACATTCGGCTTGCGTCCCGCGGCCACGAGCACGTAGTCGAACGTCGCGTCGCGCAGCTCGCCGGCATGGGTTCGATAGCGGAGGCGGACTTCGTCGCCCTCGCGTGACACCGTCTTGACGTCGGTCCGCGCTTCGAAGCGGAATGCTTCGCCGAACACCTGCGCCGCATAGGCTGTTATCCGCGGGTCGGTCAACGGCCCGACTTTGCCGCGCGCGCCGATCACGGTCACATCCACGCCAAGCCGGGACAGTGCCTGGCCGAGTTCCAGCCCGATCACGCCGGCGCCGACCACCGCCACGCGCCGCGGCAGGTCGGTCCATGCGAATACGTCGTCGTTGATTACCACCCGGTCCCCGAGTGCCCGATACATGGCCGGCACCACCGGCGACGAACCGGTCGCGATCACCACGCTGCGCGCGCTGACCTTCGTATGATCGCCGACCTGCAACAGGCCGTCGTCGATGAAGCGCGCATAGCCGCTCAGCCGATCGGCTTCCGGCATCTTCTCCACACCTTCCACGACGAAACCGACGAAACGATCGCGCTCACCCTTGACACGCCGCATCACCTCGCGCCCATCGACCCGCACGGTGCCGTCGACGTGCACGCCGAACGGCGCGGTTCTGGCAGCGGAATGCGCGGCCTCCGCCGCCGCGATCAGCAATTTGGACGGCATGCAGCCCACGCGCGCGCAGGTGGTGCCGTGAGCGCCGCCTTCGATCAGCACCACCGTCGCGCCGGCCGCCTTCGCCGTCCGATACGCCGACAAACCCGCGCTGCCCGCGCCGATCACCGCGACATCGACATTGACTGTTCTCATCTCGCACCTCGAAACGGTTTGCTTCGCCCGGCTCCGCCCTCTGGGGTGGCCTCCGGGCACCGCACGTTAATCAAGTAAAATCCGGCTTCCTTGCTGATCAACACTGTACGTTCGGTACGGCGCGGCGCGAATTGCCGAACGACGCAAAAGCATGCTCACGCGACTCATATGGACCTGCTAAGCCGACTTCTTTCGCTGATTCCCGTCACCGGGCGGCTCGAAATGCGCTGTCATTTCGGTGCGCCATGGAAGATCGACGAGGGCGTCGCGGGGGTGCGCGAGATTCCGTACCACGTGCTGCTCTCCGGTCACGCCGTCCTCGAAGACCCGAACGGGCCGCCGCAAAGGCTGGTAGCGGGCGACATCATTCTTTTTCCTGCCGGCAGCGCGCATCTGATCCATGACGGCAGCGGCGAGACAGCGAGGCCTCATACCACCAGCCAGAATGCGGCGCTGGGCATCGCCGGGAACGACGGACGCGGTGAGACCGCCGAGTTCCTGTGCGGACGTTTTCTGCTCGGCGCGGTGCCGGATCAATTGTTGCGAGATCATCTGCCGGGGCGGCTGGTCGTGCGCAGCGCGCCGTCCGGCGCCGGCGGCGACAGCGGGGACGGATCGATCGTTCGCACCCGGCTCACGCGCCTGATCCAGTTGATGAACGAAGAAGCGATCGACCCCGGCCCCGGCAGCGAGATGCTCGTCAATCATCTGTCTGCCGCGCTGTTCGCACTGACTCTTCGATTCGCGACTGAAGGCGAACAGGCGCCGCACGGTGTGCTCGCGCTCACGCAGCGGCCGCGTCTGCAGCCGGCCATATCGGCGATGTTCGACTCGCCGGGCGAACCGTGGACCCTCGAACAGTTCGCCGAGCTTTGCAATATGTCGAAAGCGACGTTCGTACGCCAGTTCCAGGACGCGATCGGCCGCTCCGCGACCGACGTGCTGACCGAAGTGCGCATGACGCTCGCGGGCCGCATGCTGCTGCGGACGTCCACGCCGGTCGCGGTCATTGGGGAAACAGTCGGCTATCAATCGGACGCCGCGTTCCAGCGCGTCTTCAAGCGGCAGATCGGCGTGACGCCGGCGCGCTGGCGCGCGTCCGGCGGCAATCTCCAGGCGTGACTCGCAAGTGCGGCCGCGGCGCCGCGACGCGTAGCCAGTCGAACCGCACGGCGCTTGCGCATTAATGAGTCGATCGAGCAGGCCGATGATCTGATCGGCAATTCACGCCCGCATATCCGACGCCTAGAGTCTGGTTACGCCGTCCCGTAGACAGCCGCCGATACGGCCCGCGAGGGCACTGGCCAACTCGAACCGAAGGGTGACCATCATGGCATCGATCACGATCTATACGAAACCCACCTGCCCCTATTGCATCGCCGCGAAAGCGCTGTTGCGCGACAAGGGGGCGACATTCAACGAAATCAGCATCGAAGGCGATCTGCGGGCCGCCGCGTCGCTGTCGCAGCGTAGCGGACGCCGTACGGTGCCGCAGATTTATATCGACGATTATCACGTCGGCGGTTACGACGATCTGAAAGCACTGGAAGACCGGGGCCGGCTAAATGCGCTGCTCGGCCGCGCCGCGCAAACGTCGCGTTGATCGCGATTCGAAACCGGCCGATCGACGGGGTCGCGCCGGTCGGCTCAGGTTACCGCATGCGCCTTGCTCGAGCCGTCGCCGACGGAACCGGACCTTGCCGGCAGTAAAAAAGCCGGTCCCGTACATGACGGGACCGGCTTTCTTTTTGCGGCTACGTCGCGAGGTCAGCCTTGCTGGCTGTTCGACGCCTCCAGCACCACGGCCTTGATAGTCTGGACAGGCACACCGAGCCGTTTCTTCGCGACCGCCAACCCGTAGCTAGCCGCGTCCTCGTCGCGCTGTTGCGCAACATTGGACGGCAGATTCACGAGCAGCGTGCCGTCGTCGAGCAGGCGCACGCGCATTTCGACCAGTTCGCCGTCGGCGCGCGCCACCACGCCGCGGACCCACTCGCCGCCCTGCACACCCAGATCGGGCGTCTTCCAGCCGAGCGTGGCGACACCTTCCAGCGCGATGTCGTTGCCTTGATCGACGACTTCGTAGGTTCCCCTGTTGTCGAGCTTATCGGCGGTCTCGGCGCGGAACACAACGAGCGTGTTATGCACGGCGGGCTCCCGCTTCTCATCGCCGAGGGCCAGGCTGGTCCAGCCATTGGCTCTCACGATCGAGGTGCCCAGCACCGGCGTCGCAGTGTCTACGTCGTTCGTCGCCTGCATCGTGTTGCCGGCCCGCGGTCCGTCATACAGGCCGGCCACCGGCTGCGGCGTGGTGTCGAGCGTGGCGATGCCGCCGCCCGCGATGTGATTGCCGCTGCGGCTGGCATTCTGATCGGCCCTCGCCGTGCCGTTCACTCCCTGAGTCGGTGCCACCAGCGCCACCGGCGAGTAATTGGCTGCGATGTCACCCTTGCCGACTTCGGCCTGAATGTCGAGCGCGTAGTTGCCGCTGTCCGCACCGGTGAGCGACAGGCCCGTGCCGTAGACCGACTTGCCTGTACCGATGTTCTGGTCCTGGAAGCTTCCGGTGCTGCCGGCAATACCGATATCGTCACCCGAGACGATGTCTCCCGAATTCAGTGCGACGTTGGCCAATTGCGCGGCGGTGGTGCCGTCGTACGTCTTGCCGGCGACCGCGGCGGTTGCCGTGATCGACTTTGGCGTAATGCTGGCCGTCGCGACCGCGCTGCTGCCGTCCAGCACGTAGTTGCCCGCATCGGCGCCGGTCAGCGAGAGCCCCACGCCATAGACCGCCTTGCTCGCGCCGGCGTTCTTGTCGCTGAACGCGCCGGTGCTGCCGGCGATGCCCAGGTCGTCGCCCGCGACGATGTCGCCGGCCGTCAGCTTTACGTCACTCAGCTGCTCGGCTGTCGCGCCGTCGTAGACCTTGTCGCCGGCCGTGGCCGAAGCGGTGATCGACTTCGGTGTGATGGCTGCGGTGGCCACCTGTGCTGATGTATCGAGTACGTAGTTGCCTGCGTCGGCGCCCGCGAGTGCCAGGCCTGAACCGTCCACCGCCTTGCCGTTGCCGACGTTCTTCGTGTCGAAATTGCCAGTGCTGCCGGTCGCCGAGACCGTATCGCCGCTCACAAGACCCGCCAGCGTCACGTCGCTCAATTGCGCGGTGGTGGTGCCGTCGTAGACCTTGTCGCCGGCCGTGGCCGAAGCGGTGATCGACTTCGGCGTGATGGCTGCGGTGGCCACCTGTGCCGATGTATCGAGCACGTAGTTGCCTGCGTCGGCACCCGCGAGCGACAGGCCGGAGCCGTCGACTGCCTTGCCATTGCCGACATTCTTCGTGTCGAAGTTGCCCGTGCTGCCTGTCGCCGATACCGTATCGCCGCCCACGAGACCCGCCAGCGTCACGTCGCTCAATTGCGCCGTG
>Ga0153956_1000657_pt1 | contig 36362 bp, 35 predicted proteins | sample TSFL040MetaG_FD_104704 | JGI IMG/M metagenome (GOLD analysis project Ga0153956, IMG submission 104704) | Attine ant fungus gardens microbial communities from Florida, USA - TSFL040 MetaG | ecosystem: Host-associated > Fungi > Mycelium > Unclassified | place: USA: Florida, Wekiwa Springs... | reverse complement strand
AGATCGTTGTAGCGATCGAGCCCCTGCTGACGCAACGTGTCTAGCTGATGGCCTTGCTCTTCAACAGTGCCGCGCAGCTCCATGACTTCCTGCTGCAATGCCTGCAACTGCTGATAAAGCTCGACGGTTCCGTTATTGGCCGGAGCACTGGCCTGCTGTTGTTTGCCGCGCGCCGATGACGATGGTTGACCGGCATCGAAAATAGGTGCCTGCGCATTGGCACACACCGAAAAAACGAACAGCGCCGCGCTGGCGAACCAGGCGGCGCGTGCGGGGCGGCGAAAAGATTTGCTACCCATATTCATCAACGATTACCCGTATTGCTTAGTTGAGGACAATCTCAACACGACGGTTTTTAGCCCATGCAGCTTCGTTGTGACCGGCATCAGCGGGTTTTTCTTTACCGTAGCTGACGGTCTCGATGCGGCTGCTGGCAATGCCATTGGCTTGCAGGTACTTAGCGACGGCGTTGGCGCGACGCTCACCCAGGGCCAGGTTGTATTCGCGGGTGCCGCGCTCGTCAGCGTGACCTTCCAGACGAATGTGTTGGTTGCCGTTGCGCAGTGCGGCGATGTTGGCATCAACAACGGACTGGCCGGCGGAGTTCAGATCGAACTTGTCGAAATCGAAGTACACAACGCGTTGCAGCTGCGACAGATCCGAACCGGTGTTGTAAGACGACTCGGAAGAAGAGCCGGTGGAAACCGGAGCGGCGGTTTGCGCAGCGTTTTTGTTGCTGTCGTCAGATTGGTTGCTGGAGCAGCCGGCCAGCAGAGCCAGGGCAAAAACGATACCTACAGCAGAACTAAGTTTCTTGTGTTCCATATTGCGATCCCAGAGTAATCCCAGACAAAAGTATGTTTGTTTGATAAAGCGGGGCCTGAACTGGCCCATAAAATAATCGAAATCCGGCGACTATGAAAGTCACAAAAAGCGAAAGTGGCAATGCGGTGAACAATTTAATATTAGGGGCGGAACCGGCTCATCGAGCTCGTTCAGCCCCTGTTCATTATTGGTTTTTTCAGTCGCGTTTTTCTGTGCGTCTGTCGCTGTCAACGTCGATCCATGAAGGGCGACCAGGACGGTTCGCGCACATCGCCAAAGCGCGACGGCATGAGATATCTGACGCCGGCGTCCACTGAAACGGCGGCAAGAATACCACGGCCATCATACAAAGTCGCGTAGATCAACATGGCCGAATTAGGCGCCACACTGGGCGATTCATCGAGGCTCGCCTGCGTCAGTGCGCGCGTGGTGCCACGTTTCAAATCCTGGTACATCAAGTGGAAATCGCCGGCCTCCCGATGCACGAAAACGAAGCCGCTGCCATCGGGCATCGCGCGCGGACGCGCATTGTAGGTGCCGTCAAAAGTCAGGCGTTGCACATCGCCGCTACCCAGATCGACTTTATAGATTTGCGGCTTGCCACCGCGGTCCGAAGTAAACAGCAACGAGCGCCCATCCGGCGTCCAGCTCGGCTCCGTATCGATGCCGAAGTGATTCGTCACGCGCGTTACCTGGCGCGATGCGATATCCATCGTGTACAACTCGGGGTTGCCGTCTTTCGACAACACCATGGCCAGCTTGCTGCCATCCGGCGAGAACGTCGGCGAGCTGTTGATGCCCGGAAAGTTGGTCAGTTGCTGACGCGCGCGGGTGCGGATGTTCTCCATATAGATAGCGGGACGCCGCGTTTCAAACGACGTGTACGCAATCGTCTCGCCATCGGGCGCCCAGCTCGGCGTCATCAGCGGTTCGCGTTGCGTGCGCAGCACTTGTTCGCGCGCGCCATCGGCATCGCTCAACATCAGCCGATAAGTATTGCCGCCCTTGGCATCGCGCAGCGCGGATACATACAGCAGCTTGATACTGAACACACCGCGAATACCGGTGAGTTTTTCGTAAACCTTGTCGGAGATGTGATGCGCCGCATCGCGCAGACTGTCGGTGTAGCACACCTCCTGCCCGGTCATGATCGAACGCTGGTTGGTCACATCGTGCAGTTCATATTGCACGGTGTAGGAATTCTGGAACGGCACGATCTTGCCAACGACCACGTAGTCGACATTGAGCGCGCGCCAATCGCGGTACACCACTTCGCTGCCCTCGTGCGGCAGGCTCAGCATGTTGCCGACAGGCAGCGGCGCGAACTGGCCGCTGCGCTTGAGGTCCGCCGACACGATACTGGTAATGTCTTCCGGCAAGGTCGGACCGGACCAGGCCAGCGGCACCACGCCGATCGAAATCGGTTTATCGCGCCCCTGGGTAATTTGAATGGTCAATTGCGCCCAGCTGGTACTGCTCAGCGCCAGTGCTCCGACAATCGCTATCAACCGCATCACTATTTTCACTGGCGCAAATCCTCTGGTCTGAATACCAATGTTAAGCGTCGAAAGTTCTTTTCAAACTCGTTGATCTTCAGGTTCTGCAGCTCCGGGAATTTGGCGGCCCGCTTCACGGCATTCTGCGCCGATAAATCGAAAGCGGAATTGCCGCTGCTGTTCACCACCGACACGTTGATCACCTCGCCGGTCGGAATCAGCTGTATCAGCAAAGTCACCTGCATGTCCCGGCGCGCGCTCGGCGGACGACTCCAGTTGTCCTGGATGGCTTTCTGTATGAGCGCGATGTAGCTGGTGACCGCCTCCTGATCGTTGGCCGCCGACAGCGCCTCGTCCTCCTGGGCCATGGCCCGGGCCAGATCGTTCTTGCGCTGCTGCTCTTCCTGCTTCTTGCGCAGATCTTCCTGTTGTTTCTTGCGCTGGGCCTCCAGCTTTTCCTGTTCCTTGCGCTTGCGATCCTCGTCCTCTTTTCGTTTGCGCTCCGCTTCCTGCTTTTCCTGCTCGGCCTTTTTCTGCGCCTCGGCCTTTTCCGCTTTTTCTTTTTCAGCCTTTTCCTTTTCGGCTTTCTCTTTCTCGGCTTTTTCCTTCTCCAGCTTGAGCGCCTTGTCGGCCTCTTCCTTTTCTTTCAACTGCAATGCTTTCTGCTGGGCTTCCGCTTTCGCCTTTTCCTTCTCGGCTTTTTGCTTGGCCACATCCGGCTTGGGCGGCGGCGGAGGCACGGGCTTGGGTTCCGGTTTCGGCTCGGGTTGCGGCTCTTCCTTGGGCGGCGGCGGAGTCGGCTCGACCGGCTTGGGCGACGGCGCAGGCTTCGCCTGCGGGATCGCGTCCAGCTTCACCAGTTTCGCCTGGATGATCTGCATCGGCGGCACGGGAGGCAAAGGCTCCTGCGCAAAGCCGATATGAAACAGCAATAGCAGCAAAATCGCCGCGTGCAGCAGCAGCGATACCGTTAGAGGAAAAACAACCGACCGGGCCATGTGTGCTCGACTACGGCTTCTTGTTGGGTTGATCGTCGGTTACCAGTCCGACCGAAGGAGCGCCCGCGTTTTGTAATGCGGCCATTACCGTCACGACATCGCCATAGGGCACGCGACGGTCGCCCCAGACGAACACCGGCGTTTCCGGCTTCGCGTTCAGCACTTTGCCGACACGCTCGGCAATGTCTTCCAGCGTGGTGGCAACGCCTTGTTTGTCCTTATCGCCGAGATTGATGTAATAGCTGCCATCGGCCTTCACCGAGACGATCAGCGCTTCATCGTCCTTGGGCGGCACCGGTTTCGCCTTGGCGTGCGGCAACTCCACCTGCACGCCCTGCATGATAAGAGGCGCGGTAACCATGAAAATGATCAGCAACACCAACATCACGTCGATGTAGGGTACGACGTTGATTTCCGCCATCGCCGAGTGGCGTTTTCGTGCGCGCGCCATGATGATCAGCCGCCGTTGCGCTTACCGGCATGCGCCTGCCGGTGCAGAATGCTGGAGAACTCGTCGGCGAAGGTGTCGTACTTATTGCTGAAGTAATCCACTTTCGCGGCGAAGCGGTTGTAGGCGACCACGGCCGGAATCGCCGCGAACAAACCCATGGCGGTGGCGACCAGCGCTTCCGAGATACCGGGGGCCACGGTTTGCAAAGTGGCCTGCTGTACGTTGGCCAATCCCTGGAACGAGGACATGATGCCCCACACCGTGCCGAACAGGCCGACATAAGGACTGGTCGAACCGACGGTCGCGAGAAACGGCAGATGCTGATCCATTTTTTCCTGCTCACGCGACACCGCGACACGCATCGCGCGCTGCGCGCCTTCCATCACCGCGTCGGGATCGGGTCCCACTTGCTGGCGCAGGCGTGAAAACTCCTTGAAGCCGGAACGGAAAATATTTTCCATGCCGCCGCTGTCGCCGCGGCCGCCACCCTGGCGAAAAAGCTGGCTCAGATCGATGCCGGACCAGAACTCCTGTTCGAAGGATTCCATTTCCTGGCGTGCGGCGCGGAAAAACAGGGCGCGCTGGACAATGAAAAACCAGGAAATCACCGAGGCCAGCAACAGGATCGACATGACTAATTGCACCGTCAGGCTGGCGTTCGCCACCAGGTGCAGAATGGAAACCTCTTGATTCACTCCCGCAAGCTCCTCGCTTCAATCTTGCCGCAACGCGGCCAACAGGGATTTTGGAATGCGCCGTGGCTTCAGGGTCTCTTTATCGACGCAGGCGACACGCACCGTGCCGCCGCACAGGACCTCGGCGCCGCGCAGTATACGCTGTTCGAACAGCAGTTGCGCGGCGCCACTGTCAGCGATTCGCGCGGTGGCTGTCAACTCGTCGTCAAGCCGCGCCGGACGCTGGTAACGCACGTCCACGGAGTGCACCACGAACATCAGATTTTCCTCGGCGACGAAGCGTTTGCCGTAACCAAAACTGCGCATGAATTCGGTGCGCGCACGTTCCATGAATTTGAGGTAGTTCACATAATAAACAATGCCGCCGGCATCGGTGTCCTCGATGTAGACCCGGATCGGACAGGAAAATTCGCTCATGCCGGATCGCTCCCGTCATCGAGGCGATCCTGCAAACCGAAATGCAGATAGGCGCTGCGCGTCACCATGCGGCCGCGCGATGTGCGCAGGATGTAACCTTGCTGAATCAGATACGGTTCAAGCACATCCTCGATGGTGTCGCGCTCTTCGCTGATCGCCGCGGCAAGACTGTCGACACCGACGGGACCGCCGTCGAACATTTCAATCATCGCCAACAACAGACGGCGGTCGAGATGATCGAAGCCGCGCTGATCGACATTGAGCATATTGAGCGCGCGATCCGCCACCTCGGCGCTGATCACGCCGTTGGCTTTCACCTCGGCATAATCGCGCACGCGCCGCATGAGGCGGTTGGCGATGCGCGGCGTGCCGCGCGCGCGCCGCGCGATTTCACCGGCGCCCGAGGCTTCGATATCGATGCCCAGAATCTGGCCCGCGCGCTGCACAATATGGGTGAGGTCGGCGACATTATAAAATTCGAGGCGCTGCACAATGCCGAAGCGATCGCGCAGCGGCGACGTCAAAAGACCGGCCCGGGTCGTCGCGCCCACCAGCGTGAACGGCGGCAGATCGAGCTTGAGGGAACGAGCGGCGGGACCTTCGCCAATCATGATGTCGAGCTGGAAGTCCTCCATCGCCGGGTATAGCACTTCTTCCACGTGCGGGCTGAGCCGGTGAATCTCGTCGATGAACAACACATCGCCCGGCTCAAGATTGGTCATCAGCGCCGCGAGATCCCCGGCCCGTTCCAGCACCGGACCAGAGGTGGTTTTCAGCGACACGCCCATTTCGTTGGCGAGGATATTGGCGAGCGTCGTCTTGCCAAGGCCCGGGGGACCGAAAATCAGCGTATGGTCCAGCGGCTCCCCGCGTTTGCGCGCGGCGCTGACGAAAATTTCCATCTGCTCGCGCACGGCCTGCTGGCCGACATAATCGGACAGCGTTTTAGGACGCACCGCACGATCCAATCCTTCCTCGCGCGGACCCGCAACCGGGGAAATCAGACGATCGTGTTCAATCATGCGTTATCGTTTCAACGAAGAGTGGTACAAAAAAGAGAACGGCTTAACTTTTTACCGCGCTTTTCAAGGCAAGCCGGATCAGTTCCTCACTGGTGGCCACCGATTCCTTGTTCACCGCCGCAATCATTCGCGCGGCTTCCTGCGGCTTGTAACCCAATGCAATCAGCGCCGATTCGGCATCCAGCAGATGATCGTTGGCGCGCGCGGGCAATTGCGCCGCGCCTTCGGCCACGGCGAGCCCATCCACATGCCAGTCGCGCAGGCGATCGCGCATTTCCACCAGCAGCCGCTCCGCCGTTTTCTTGCCGACGCCCGGCAAGCGCACGAGGCCCGCCGCATCATTGTCGCGCACACAGCGCACGAAATCTTCGACGTCCATCCCGGACAGGATAGTCAGCGCCAGTTTCGGCCCGACGCCATTCACCTTGATCAGCGCCCGAAACAGGGCGCGCTCCTGGGAGCTGGCGAAACCATAAAGAAGATGCGCGTCCTCGCGCACGATCAGATGCGTGGAAAGCTCCACCGCTTCGCCCAACGCCGGTAGTTTATAAATAGTGGTCATCGGCGCCTGGATTTCATAACCGACGCCGTTGACATCCACCAGCAACTCCGGCGCCTGTTTTTCCAGCAATATTCCGCGAATCCGGCCAATCATCGTCTGTGCTTCTCACCGATTTTTATAGAGGCCGTGCCCCGAAAAAATTTTCACGCCAGGCGTCCCCGGCGCATGCGTCCGCGCAATTGCTCGTTGGCCGCCGACATGCCGATCAAGCCCTGTCGCGTATGCGCATGGCACAGGGCGGCGGCCAGCGCGTCGGCCGCATCCTCCTGCGGAGCGGCCGGCAGGCGCAGCAGCGTTTTGACCATATGCTGCACCTGCTCCTTATTCGCGGCGCCGGTTCCAACCACTGCCTGTTTGATCTGGCGCGCCGTGTATTCGGCGATCAGGAGTTTGCGGTTGACGCAGGCAACGATAGCGGCGCCGCGGGCCTGTCCCAGCTTCAGCGCCGATCCCGCGTTTTTTGCCATGAACACTTCTTCCACGGCCACCTCATGCGGTGTGTGGTTCTCGATGATTTCACTGATGCTGGCGAAAATGATTTGAAGGCGGTCGGGCAGCGCGACCAGCGGCAGGCGAATCACGCCGCTGGCCACATAGTCGTGACGGCCGCCCTGTGCCCGAATGATGCCGAAACCGGTTTTGCGCGAGCCGGGGTCGATACCGAGAATCAGCGTCATGGCGCCCTGCCGGAAAAAAGTTGCGCCATTATGCCCATAAGCCCACGATCACTGGCAAGGCCCCGCCATCGACTGCGTTTTCTGGCCGTTTTCACGTACTGGCACCGGAGGCGCGGCCAGTGTCCGCGCTTCCGGTTTCATGATCATCCAATCCTCGAAGGCGCTCCGGTCAGCCGTCGAGCTGTTCCATCACCTCGGCGGAAATTTCCGCATTGGTGTAGACGTTTTGCACGTCGTCGAGGTCTTCGAGCATGTCGACCAGCGCGAGCAAAGACTCGGCGCCGTCTTTATCCAGGGCGACCTGCAGCGAAGTGATCATGGTGACTTCGGCGTTTTCGGGTTTCAGGCCGGCCTTGATCATTTCATCCTTGACCGTGCCGAAGATTTCCCAGGGCGTCAGCACTTCGATGGAGCCGTCGTCATGCGTGATCACGTCGTCGGCGCCGGCTTCGAGCGCGACTTCCATGACTTTTTCCTCGTCCGCGCCCGGCTCGAAAGTGATCTGGCCCTTGCGCGAGAACAGATAGGCCACCGACCCGTCGGTGCCGAGGTTGCCGCCGCGCTTGCTGAAGGCATGGCGCACTTCCGCCACGGTGCGGTTGCGGTTGTCGGTCATCGCTTCGACCAGAACCGCCACGCCGCCCGACGCGTAGCCTTCGTAGGTCAGCTCCTCGACGTTTTCCGCTTCATCGGTGCCGGCGCCGCGCGCGATCGCGCGGTCGATGACATCGCGGCTCATGTTGGCGGTCAGCGCCTTGTCGAGCACCGCGCGCAGGCGCGGGTTATCGCCCGGCTCGGGGCCGCCGAGACGCGCGGCGATGGTCAGCTCGCGGATCAGCTTGGTGAAGACCTTGCCTTTTTTAGCATCCTGCCGTGCCTTGCGGTGCTTGATGTTGGCCCATTTACTATGTCCAGCCATAACTCTGTCTCCTGGCTCTGTTCCCCGCGCCGTCGTGCAAACGCCGGTTTTATTCGGCGGCCGGCGCTTTTTTCTCTTCGCTTTGGCGCAGGCGAATATTCAGTTCGCGCAATTGCGCCGCATCGACCGCGCCCGGCGCGTCGGTCATCAGGCAGGCCGCGGTCTGCGTTTTCGGGAAGGCGATGACGTCGCGGATCGACTTGGCATTGGTGATCAGCATCACCAGACGGTCGAGACCGAATGCCAGGCCGCCGTGGGGCGGCGCGCCGAACTTGAGCGCATCCAGCAGGAATCCGAATTTCTCCTCGGCCTCTTCAGCGCCGATGCCGAGAATGCGGAATACGGCCTCCTGCATGTCGCGCTGGTGAATACGAATCGAACCGCCGCCCAGTTCGGTGCCGTTGAGCACCATGTCGTAGGCGTTGGACAAGGCCGCCGCCGGGTTCTGCTCGAGCACTTCCGGGGTGCACAGCGGCGAAGTGAAGGGATGATGGCAGGCGCTGAGGCGGCCTTCGTCATCCTCTTCAAACATCGGGAAATCCACCACCCACAGCGGCGCCCATTCGCGCTGCAGCAGGCTCAGGTCATCGGCGATCTTGATGCGCAGCGCGCCCATCGCGTCGTTGACGATGCGGGCTTTGTCCGCGCCGAAGAACACGATGTCGCCGTCCACCGCGCCAAGGCGCTGCATCAGCTCAAGCACCACGGCTTCGGGCATGAATTTGATGATCGGCGATTGCAGGCCTTCGAGGCCCTTCGCCAGCTCGTTGACCTTGATCCAGGCCAGGCCCTTGGCGCCGTAGACCGCGACGAACTTGGCGTAGTCGTCGATCTGGCTGCGGGTCATGCGCGCGCCGCCGCCCGGTACTTTCAGCGCGGCCACGCGACCTTTCGGATCGTTGGCCGGACCGTTGAACACCTTGAAGTCGACCTGCTTCATCAGATCGGCAACATCGGTCAGCTCCAGCGGATTGCGCAGATCGGGCTTGTCGCTGCCGAAACGGCGCATGGCTTCGGAATACGGCATGCGCGGAAACTCGCCCAGCTCCACATCCAGCACAGCCTTGAACAGCTGGCGGATCATGCCTTCGGTGATCGCCATGATGTCGCCGGCGGTCAGGAACGAGGTTTCGATATCGATCTGCGTGAATTCGGGCTGGCGATCGGCGCGCAGGTCTTCGTCGCGGAAGCATTTGGCGATCTGGTAGTAGCGATCCATGCCCGCCACCATCAGCAACTGCTTGAACAGCTGCGGCGACTGCGGCAGGGCGAAAAACTTGCCGGCATGGGTACGGCTGGGCACCAGGTAATCGCGCGCGCCTTCGGGCGTGGCCCGGGTCAGGATCGGGGTTTCGATATCGAGGAAACCCTGGGCGTCCAGATAGCCGCGAATAGTAGAGGTAATATGCGCGCGCAGCCTGAGGCGCTCCTGCATTTCCGGACGACGCAGGTCGAGATAGCGGTAGCGCAGCCGCACCTCCTCGCCGACGCTGCTGTGCTCATCCAGCGGGAACGGCGGCGTGGCCGCCGCGTTGAGGATGTCGATCTGCTTGCCCAGCACCTCGATGGCGCCGGTAGGCATGTTCGGGTTGACCGTATTCGGCGTGCGCGCGCGGACGCGGCCGACGATCTTCACCACATATTCGCCGCGCACCTTGTCCGCGCGCTGGAAATGCTCTTCGACGTCCGGATCGAACACCACCTGGACGATGCCCTCGCGATCGCGGACATCCAGGAAGATCACACCGCCGTGATCGCGGCGACGGTCCACCCAACCGCACAGGGTTACTTCGCTGTCGATATGGTCTTTGCGTAAGGTTCCGCAATAATGGCTGCGCATCGTCGAATACTTCGTCCTGCTGTTGGTCGGAAATCGGAAAGCGCCTCAGCGCGGGTGGCCCACCGCCGAAACGCCCTTGTTCGCTATAAGAGCAATGGGCCGCTCAATCGGAGCTGCCGGCCGCCGGGGCCTTGCTGCCGCTGTCGGAGCTGCCGCCGCCCTCGCTCGCCAGGTTCTTCTTATTACCGCTTTTGAAATCGGTCTCATACCAGCCGCCGCCCTTCAGGCGGAAACTGGGGGCCGAAACCATCTTGCGCAATTTGGGTTGTTGGCACTGCGGGCAAACCTCGAGCGGCGCGGCACTGATCTTCTGCAATGCCTCCAGCTCATGGGCACAGCCTTCGCAGCGGTATTCGTAAATGGGCATACATCCTCCGCGGGCACTGGCCAAAAATACGGCGCTTTGCGCTGAAAGCGCGCGATTATACCTTAAACCGAAATGGTCAGTAACCGTCAGAAAACAAGGGCAGAGGGAGGGAAGGAAAGGCTGGGAGGGAGGGGATTGCCGGCGCGGAGAACCCGGCGCCGGCACGGAAGGGAGCGCCGGGCTCAGGCCTCGACGAACGCCTTCAGTTTTTTCAGCGGGCGCACTTTGACGGCGACGCTGGCAGGCTTGGCCTTGAAGACGGTCTCTTCACCGGTGAAGGGGTTGATGCCTTTGCGGGCTTTGCGAGCCGGCTTTTTCACGGTGGTGATTTTCAGCAGGCCGGGAACAGTGAACTCGCCCAGGCCTTTTTTGCCGATGCTGCGCTCGATCAGCGACTCCAGCTCATCGAATACAGCAGCAACCTGTTTGCGGGACAGCTCGGTGCTTTCGGAAATCTGAGTCAACACCTGGCTTTTGGACAGCTTGGTGGAAATACCCGCGGTGCTTTTCTTCGGAGCTGCTGCGGCTACCACTTTCTTCGCAGCGGGCTTCTTCGCAACTGCCGTTTTAGCGGCAGCAACTTTTTTCTTGGGAGCAGCTTTTCTTGTTGCCATCGTCAGGTTCCTGTAACTGAGTTAAGTTCACCCCTAAATACGCTGGCTGCTCAGAGCGCGGCACGTGATTCCCCGCGTTTTGCCCTGCCGGTACAGCGTCAGCGCAAGGTATAGACGAAGAGATACTGCAATACAAGCGTTTTCTGATCCTCGCGCGCAGAAACAGCCTTTTTTTCACTGTTTTTTTGCAATTTTCCCAGTAAGGCAACAACGGAGACTCATTCGCCAGAAAGACGCGCGGCAATTCGCCGCACGATATGAAGTCCGATCGGCAACGCGGAAGTCGCCGCCGGCGACGGCGCATTGCACACATGCAAACTGCGCGCGCTCTCCACGAACAAAAAATCCTGCGCCAGCTGACCATCGCGCGCGACGGCCTGCGCCCGAATGCCGGAAGGATGCGGAGCGAGATCCTCGAGCCTGAGCCGCGGACAATATTTCTGCGCCTCCCGCAAATATTGCGCGGGCCAGCGACTGTTGCGCCACTCCGCCAGACCCTGCCGCCAGTAGCGCGGCGCCAGCCGCCAAAACCCGGGAAAAACCAGCATTTCCTCAATATCGCGCCAATTGCGATCGCCGCGCCCATAGGCGTAACGGCCAGCGGCCAGCACCGCATTCGGGCCGATGGTGATGCCGCCATCGACAGTGCGAGTGAGATGGATTCCGAGAAATGGCAAAGCGGGATCGGGAATCGGATAAATATGTTGCTCGATTCGAACAGGGCACGACGCCTTCAGGCGATAGTATTCGCCGCGAAATGGCACCATGCGAAAACCCACGTCCAAGCCCTGCAGACGCGCCAGACGATCGGCCATGATGCCCGCGCATGCCACCAGATAAGCGCCGGTGAATTCCGCCCGCGCGGTGCGCACCGTTATCGCGTCGCCGCGCTCGGCGATGCCCAACACTTCCGACTGCGCGCGCGTTTCGCCGCCGGCCTCGCGAAACAACGCCAGCAGCTGCCGGCACACCGCCGCGTAATCCGCCATGCCCGTGGCCGGTACATCGATGGCGCCGAGCCCGTCGATGTCCGGTTCACGCTCGCGCAAAGCCTCGGCACCCAACCAGCGCACCTCGATGCCATTGCGCCCGCAGCGCTCGAACAAAGCGCGCATGCGCTCCATTTCCAAGGGCGTGGTCGCGACCAGCAGTTTGCCGCAGCGCTGCCAGGGCAGCGCGTATTTTTCGCAAAACTCCGCGGTGGCGGCAGCGCCCTCCTTGCAGAATTGCGCCTTCAGGCTGCCCGGCGAGTAATACACGCCGGCGTGAATAACGCCGCTGTTGCGGCCGGTCTGGTGACTGGCGAACTCCGCTTCACGCTCCAATAAAAGAATGCGCTTGCCCGGATAACGGCACTGCAACTGCCACGCCGTGGAGGCGCCGACAATGCCGCCGCCGATCAGAATGAAATCGTAAGTCATGCTTGTCCGTTGTTATGGAGTCTCGATGGCGATGGGAACCTGATATTGGAATTCGACGCAACGGCCCGGAGCCGTCGGGGGAAAGTCTCAATGCGCGGGTTGCAGCGCCAGCGTTTGCAATAAGATCGTCAACTCCGCGACGCGCGCGGCCAACTCCGTCTCCGCGTAGGGACTCGCGGGATTGACACCCCATACCGGCCGTGGCCACGCGGCATCGTCGCGGCGACGCGCGATCACATGCACATGCAGTTGCGACACCACGTTGCCCAGCGCCGCGACGTTCATTTTGTCGGCGCTGAAATGACCGGCGAGCAATGCCGACACCTCGCTCACTTCCTCCCACAAGCGGTGCTGATCCAGCGCGGTCAACTGGAATACCTCCACCACATCGGGGCGGCGGGGCACCAGGATCAGCCAAGGATATTGCGCGTCGTTCATCAACAATACCCGGGTCAATTCGAGATCGCCCACCACCAGACAATCCTTCGCAAGCTGGGCGTGCAACTCAAACATGACAAACCTCCTTTCACGAAATACATGATTTACGCAACGGCGGCATTGCCTGCAATCACAGGCCTGCAACCGCTCGCCGGACCGCTCCGGCCAACCGCATCGGCCTCCGGCCCGGCGGCCGGGCTCAAATAAGTGTTAACAGGCCCAGGTCATCAATCGTAAAATGCGCGCCTATTTTCCCACTATTGGAAGCTGGAAAGCCCATGCGCGCAAGCCAATTTCTCATCGCCACTCTCAGACAGACGCCGAACGACGCCCAGGTCATCAGCCACCAGCTGATGTTGCGCGCGGGCCTGATCCGCCAGCTCGCCTCCGGCCTCTATACCTGGCTGCCCATGGGATTGCGCGTGCTGCGCCGCGTCGAGAACATCGTGCGCGAGGAGATGAACAAATCCGGCGCCCAGGAAGTGCTGATGCCGGTGGTGCAGCCGGCCGAGCTGTGGCAGGAATCCGGACGCTGGCAACAATACGGCGCCGAACTGGCGCGCCTGCACGATCGCCACGATCGCGCGTTCTGCCTGGGCCCGACCCACGAGGAAGTCATCACCGACCTGATCCGCAACGAAATTCACAGCTACTCGCAGCTGCCGCTCAACTTTTACCAGGTCCAGACCAAATTCCGCGACGAGCGCCGCCCGCGTTTCGGCGTGATGCGCGCGCGCGAATTCATAATGAAGGACGGCTACTCCTTCCATAACGACCAGGCTTCGCTGCAACAGACCTACGATGTCATGCACCGGACCTACTCCAGTATTTTCACGCGCCTGGGCCTGGAATTCCGCCCCGTGATTGCCGATACCGGCTCCATCGGCGGCAGCGGCTCGCATGAATTCCACGTGCTCGCGTCGTCGGGCGAGGACGATATCGCCTTCTCCGACAGCAGCGATTACGCCGCCAACGTGGAAATGGCCGAAGCCCTGGCGCCGGCAGGCGAGCGCGCCGCGCCGGCGCAAGCGATGACGAAGGTCGCCACGCCGGGCGTGCACACCATCGAGGAAGTCAGTGCCTTCCTCAAGGTCGAGCCGCGCCAGACGGTAAAAACGCTGGTCGTCTGGGGCGAGAAAAAGGACACGCTGGTTGCGCTGGTCGTGCGCGGCGATCACGAGCTGAACGATCTCAAGGCGGAAAAAATCGAAGGCGTCGGCTCTCCGCTGACTTTCGCCAGCGATTCGCAGATCGAAATCGCCACCGGCTGCAAGCCCGGATCGCTCGGCCCGATCGGCCTGAACATTCCCGTTATCGTCGACCGCAGCGCGGCTCATCTGGCCGATTTTGTCTGCGGCGCGAACGAAGACGGCTTTCACCTCACCGGCGCCAACTGGGAGCGCGACCTGCCGCTCGGGCGCGTGGCGGACTTGCGCAACGTCGTCGACGGCGATCCCAGCCCCGATGGCCAAGGCAGGCTGCAAATCAAACGCGGCATCGAAGTCGGCCACATCTTCCAGCTCGGCACCAAATATTCCGCCGCGATGAACGCCAAGGTGCTCAACGAAAACGGCGTCGAGCAGGTCATGCTGATGGGTTGCTACGGCATCGGCGTCAGCCGGGTCGTGGCCGCCGCCATCGAACAGAACCACGACGAAAAAGGCATCATCTGGACCGACGCGATCGCCCCCTTCCAGATCGCGATCGTGCCGCTCAACGCACAAAAATCGGAAGCCGTGCGCAACCAGGCCGAGGCGCTTTACGAAAGCCTTTCCAGCCTGGGCTATGATGTGTTCCTGGACGACCGCAACGAACGTCCCGGCGTGAAATTCGCCGACATGGAACTGATCGGCATTCCGCATCGACTGGTCATTGGCGAGCGTGGATTGGCGGACAACAAAATCGAATACAAAGGCCGCCGCGACAGCGAGGCCACCGAGATCGCCCTCAACGATGTCACGTCATTCGTACAGCAGAATATTCCGCGTCGCTAACGTTCTGCTGGCCTGCCTGCTGGCCGCCGCTCCGCTTTGCGCGCGAGCCGGCGGCCTGCCCAGAGATGAACAGGAGCGCGCGGAAATGCGCGTATTCCTGAAGGAAGCCATCAACAAGTCCGACAGCTTCGCCGACCGCTTCGACGCGGAAGTGTGGCTGCTCGACATGTCCACGCGCCTGCAACGCTACATGCCCGACGCGGGCGAGCGCCTCGATTTGCTGCGCGCCATTCACCGCGAAGCCAAGCGCGCGCAACTCAAGCCGGACCTGGTGCTCGCGCTTATCCAGATCGAAAGTCGCTTCGACCGCTTTGCGATTTCCGGCGCCGGAGCGCAGGGGCTGATGCAGGTGATGCCGTTCTGGAAAAACGAAATCGGCCACAGCGACGACAACCTGACCGATGTGATGACCAACCTTCGCTACGGCTGCCAGATTCTCAAATACTACATGCAGAAAGAAAACGGCAACTGGATGCGGGCCCTCGCCCGCTACAACGGCAGCTACGGCAAGTTGTGGTATCCGGACAAGGTCATGGGAGCCTGGCGTGATTACTGGTATGCCGGGGATCTTTGACGCGACGGGTATTTCCGCCCTTGCGATGCCTCGCAGTCACTGCGCTGGATTTCCCCGCGCCATCGCTGCGGCGAATCTTCATTAATCCGTCTCGGGATGGCTCTGCGTATCCGTCGCCACGAACAGTTCGCCAACTCCGCCCTGGTTCCAGCGTTCCAGGATCTGAGCCAGATAGCGCGCCTGTTCATGCAGCGAGCGCAACTCCTCCAAGCTGTCGCGCGGTCCGCGCGGCGCCGGCGCCTTGAGCAACTCCATCACCAGGGGATGCTGCGGCTGCTCCATGCGACTGACCTCCAGGCGCCAGCGGATGCTGTGCACCAGCGTGCGGTAGAACAGCAGTTTGGTGGAGAGCTGAACCTGATTGAAATTATCGAGCGCGCCGAACGCCTTGAAGTCGCAGGCAAACAACAACGCGGAGCGAGACGGCGCGGCCGCCACGGTCGCCTTGCGCTCCGCATCGAACAGCAGGGCGAGATCGCCGAACAACTCCCCGGGCGTGATTTTGTTGAGCGCATCGACGGCGTGCGTCTGGTCGCGATAGACCAGCAACTCCCCTTTCACCAGAAAATACAGCCAGGTGTCTTTCTGGCCACGGCGCATGATGGTTTCGCCGGGATCGAGCTCAACCAGGCGGGAATAGGTCAGCAGCAATTGCAGCTGGGATTCGTCGCGCTGGCGCAGCTCCTTGAAAAAGGGAATGCGCGCCAACAACACCGTCAAATCGGCGGCGGGAATCTGACGTATTTCTTTGATGTTCATGCGGTATCTCGTCCGATCGCAACACCGGTGCATTACGGCGACAACTGCCTCACGGCCCTCGGCCCTCTCCCTCATTGCCGAGGCCGTTTTGATAGCCCGGCCCGATGAAATCGGCCTTCAAACACTTTAGCCCGATTTACTGTGAACCGCAGCACAAATCCAGGGCGTGCCACGCACATGCCGCAAGCGGAGCGCTACGCTCTACGCCCGATTGGCTACCGCAAAATTTGGTCTATCGTTCATCGACGGCATAAAGGGCACGAGGCCTCGACGCTTCTCGTGGCCCAACAATAAAAACGGGAAGCTGCTTACGCCATGCCTGCAACACCAAACGCTCATCGCCATATGAAGCCATTGCTCGCCGCCGCGCTGCTGCTGTGCGCCCTCTCCGCTTTCGCCCAGAGCGGTGAACACCTGAACGGCATGGCGGCCTTCAGCCAGCTTCGCAAGGAATACTATATCGGCGCTCTCTATCTCGGCTGGCCCGGACGCGACGCCGCCGCCATCGCCGGCATGCCCGGCAAAAAACGCATGGAGCTGCGCATCACCGCCGACCGCTGGCCGCCGCTGCGCTTCGCGCAACAGTGGAACCAGCTGATTCTGATCAACAACGACAGCGGCCTGCTCAATGCCAATGTCATGGATGTGCTGGCATTTACCGGCATTCCCAAGGCCGACCTGGTCGAGGGCGATCACCTGGTCATCGAATTCGAACCCGAGGCCGGCACATCGGTCAGCCTGAACGGCACCACCGTGCTGCGCACCAACAGCCCGGCGCTGTTCACAATGCTGCTGAATACCTGGATCGGCGCGCGTCCGCCGAGTTCCGAATTCAAGCGCGATATGCTGAGCCTGCCCAGGGATCAGCCCACCACGGAGCTGGCGGCCCGCTACGAAACCCTTGCGCCCAACGACGCGCGCAAAAAACTGGCGGCCGGCTGGACCGCGAAAACCGAGGCAGCGGAACCCGCCGCCGCGCCGGACAAAACCAGGCATCCTGAAGTCGCGGCCAGCAAGCCGGAGACGGAAATCAAACCGAAGCCCGCCATCGCGCCCGCGAGCGCGCCGCCCAAACCCGGCCCGGCTGAATCCGCCTCACCCGCTGCCACCGCCAACGCGGCGCCAGCGCCCAAGGAGCAGAAAGAACAGAAGGACGACACAGAGAAACTCCAGCTCGCGCTTTACAACCAGTACCTCACGCAAATACGCAGGCGGGTCAACCAGAGCACGGAATATCCGCGCCGCGCCATCAAGGAAGGCATCGAAGGTCTGGTGGTGCTGCGCGTGCAGTTGGACCGGCTCGGCAATCTGCTGAATATCGAGCAGGCCCAGTCCGCGCACGAAGTACTCGACCGCGCGGCGGAAAACGCGGTCAAAAATGCGCGTCCATTCCCGGCGGTGAATGAGCAGCTTGAGGGCAATCAGTTTCAGTTTCTCGTGCCTATCGTATTCAAGCTGACCGGCAAGTGATCCGATGTGTGCTCCACGCCGGGTGGTACTGACCCGGCGCGATCGCGCATAATGCCGCCATGCGTACCCTCGACACTCTCAATTTCGATAACAGCTTCGCGCGCCTGCCGCCGGTTTTTTATACGCGCCAGGGCGCGCGCGGACTGAACAATCCGCGCCTGGTTTCGGCGAGCGCTGCGGCCGCGCGCCTGCTCGATCTCGATCCCGCCTGCCTGGAACACACGGATTTCGTGCGCTATTTCAGCGGCTCCGCGCCACTGCCCGGTTCGGAACCGCTGGCGATGGTTTATGCGGGCCATCAGTTCGGCAGTTACGTGCCTCGCCTGGGCGACGGCCGCGGCCTGTTGCTAGGAGAAGTGGTTTCCGCCGAACACGGCCGCTGGGATCTGCATCTGAAAGGCGCCGGGCAAACGCCGTATTCCCGCTTCGGCGACGGCCGCGCGGTGTTGCGTTCCAGCATTCGCGAATATCTGTGTTCCGAGGGCATGGCCGGGCTCGGTATTCCCAGCACGCGCGCCCTGTGCGTGATCGACAGCGACACCGCCGTGCAGCGTGAGCGCATTGAACGCGGCGCCATGGTGCTGCGTCTCGCGCGTTCGCACGTGCGCTTCGGTCACTTCGAATTTTTCCACTACAGCAATCGCCCCGAACTGGTGCGCGAACTGGCCGACTACGTCATCGGCCGGCATTTTCCGGAAACCGCGCAACAGGACAATCGCTACGCCAATCTGCTGTTGCAGGCGACATTGCGCACCGCCACCCTGGTGGCCCACTGGCAGGCCTTCGGCTTTGCCCATGGCGTGCTCAACACCGACAACATGTCGATCCTCGGCGATACCTTCGATTACGGTCCGTTCGGATTCCTCGACGATTTCGATCCCGGCTACATCTGCAATCACTCGGACGAGAGCGGCCGCTACAGCTTCGAGCGTCAACCCGGCATCGGCTTGTGGAATCTCAATGCATTGGCGCACGCGCTCTCCGGCCTGATCGATGTCGACACCATTCGCGGCGCCCTGCAGCAATACGAACCGCAACTGATCGAGCACTATATGCGCCTGATGCGCGCCAAGCTCGGGCTGGCCGATATCGAGGCCGAAGACACCGGGCTGCTCGATGAACTGCTGCAATTGATGCAAGCGAACCACAGCGATTACACCCGTTTCTTCCGGCGCTTGTGCGAGTTCGACGAAAGCCGGGCTTTGCAGCCGCAACGGGACGATTTCATCGACCGCGAAGCCTTCGATCGCTGGGCGCAGCGTTACAGCGCCAGACTGCTGCGGGAACAGCGTCCGCGCGCGCGGAGAATCGAAGCCATGCGCGGCGCCAATCCGAAATACATTCTGCGCAATTATCTGGCTCAACGAGCCATCGAAATGGCCGAGCAGGGCGATTACAGCGAGGTGAACCGGCTGCTGCAACTGCTGCAAAATCCCTACGCGGAGCAGCCGGAGATGGAGGCTTACGCGGACCTGCCCCCGGACTGGGGCAAGCATCTGGCGATCAGTTGTTCTTCCTGAGCGCTGTTCAGGCCAGAAAATCCTTCGATTTTTTTCACACGCCGATATTGCCCAGCGCCACCATGATGTTGTTGAGCACGCCGGAAATGCGCGGATATTCAGCCTCGAAGGACGACACCGCCATTTCCACCTGCGCCAGCAGCGAATCGTCGGTTTCACCCTGTTCGAGCTGCGCTTCGATATTCGCGATCAGCCGTTCGATCGACTGGCGTTTTTCTCCCGATACCGGCAGCGCATCGAGCTCGGCCGCCAGGCGTTTTAATTGCTCCCTCAGGTCATGTTCGCTCATGGCTTGTTCCTCTGGGCCATTCTTCAACGACAGGCCCGCATCATAACACCAATCCCATAACCGGCTCGCCTGAACCAGAGCGCAAGCGGGCGCTGTGAGCATCCCCCCAAAACCGCCGCAAGCGCGATTAAATTCGGCGGGACTTGTACACCGTTCACACTACGCCGGCGGCGGCGGTTGACCATCCCCACGCATTTTCGCAACATCCGGTGCACGTAGGCTCCGGGCTCTTCTCCGCTGCGGATTCCATTGAGAGAGATCGCCATGACCTTGGAAGCACTGGGTAAAGAGGCTGTCGAGCTGATTTCGCTGTACAGCCTGCGCCTGCTGGCGGCCCTCGTCATCCTCGCCTGCGGCCGCAGGTTCGCCGGCCTCGCCGCCACATTCACGGAAAACGCGTTGGCCAAACGCATTTCCGATCTCACCATACGCCAGTTTCTTGGCCGTCTTGTGTTCGCGCTGATCATGATCTTCAGCATCGTCGCCGCACTCAGCAATGTCGGCATTCAAACGGCCTCCATCGTCGCCACCGGCCTGGCGCTGCAGGGTTCGCTGGCGAATTTCGCGGCCGGCGTATTGCTGGTGATATTTCGTCCATGCCGCGTCGGCGATTACATCGAGGCCGGCCCCAGCGCCGGCACCGTGAAAGATATCAGCCTGTTTTTCACCACGCCGGTCACCGCCGACAACCGCCAGATCGTGGCGCCGAACAGCGCCATCATGGCCGTGCCGATCACCCATTACAGTGTATTGCCGCAGCGCCGCCCGAGCTGCGGCTCGCCGTCGATTACGGCATGGCGCCGCGCGCGCAGGCCGAACTCTCGGCTCTGCTGGCGCGCGATGCGCGCATCCTTGATAATCCACAAATGGCAATTGTTGTGCTGGGACTGCGCCACGGCACCGTCACCCCCGGGTCTGCGAGCCTGGGTGAAACCGGTGGATCTGGCCGCGGTTTATGCCGATCTGCCCGAGGCGATCAAACTGTATTTCGACAAGCTCGGCATCGCGTTTTCCTTTCCGCAACAAACCGCCCTGCAAGCACCGGCCCCCGCCCGATAGCGGGACGCAAGACCCTAGCTGTAGTTGTTCAGGAGACACCATGTTCAATCATTATTTTCGACCAGCGTCATTCATGCTGGCGGCATCCTTTTTGTGGCCCGCGATCGGTTTTGGCGAAAGCTCCGGCAACGAACACAAGACCTGGAGCGGCGATGCCGAACTCGGTTATGTCAGCACCGCCGGCAACACTGAAACCAGCACCCTGAAGGCGCGCTCGGACCTGCGCTACGAAAAGGAATCCTGGCGCAACCTGTTGCACGCGGACGCGCTCAACACCAGTGAGGACGACACCCGCTCGGCGGAAAAATATTTCCTCAGCAACAAGCTGGACTACAAGTTCAGCGACCGCACTTACGTGTTCGGCTTCACCTCTTACGAGCACGATTCGTTCAGCGGCTTCAAGTATCAGGCCACCGCCGCGGCGGGTATCGGCTATCGCCTGCTGCAGGCCGATACCATGACCTGGGATGTGGAAGCCGGCCCCGGTTATCGCATCAGCAAAGTGGATGACGACAACACCGAAGACAGGGATCAGCGCGAAACCATTCTGCGCCTGTCGACCAAATACAGCTGGAAGCTGAGCGACAACGCCACCTTCGAACAGGAAGCCAGCGTGGAATCCGGCGCGGACAACACGGTGACTCGCTCGATCACGTCGCTCAAAACCAACATCATCGGCCAGCTCGCCATGAAGTTGTCGTACACGCTGAAAAGCTCCAGCCATGTGCCGTCCGATACCAAGCACACCGACACCGAAACCGCGGTGACGCTGGTTTATAGCTACTGACTGTTTATAGCTACAAAAGAACGGGTTATAGCTACAAAAGAACGGGTTATAGCTACTTAAAGAGCAGGGGAAAATCCTGGACTGAAAACAACAGGAGGGCCGCAGCCCTCCTGTTTTATTTTCGATTCGGCAGCACGTCAACGCGGCTTGGCTGAACCTTTCCTGGTTTCCTTTTTCACGGCTTTTTCCGGCGCGTTCATCGCATAGCGCATGACGTGGAAAATGTAATTCTGCTCCTGGGTGCGATGGAACAGATGCGCCCACGGACCGCCCGCATAAATGGGCACATCCTCGCCCCCGTGCGATTCACCGGCCAGCGGCACCAGGGCCTGCTGCATGTAATCCGGCTTGGTGGTATCGACCTGCGACAGATCGCGGCGCTCGCGCTCGGCGGAGGCCGCGTCGTGCACCGCGATCGCGCCCGGACCATTGGCGTAGCTGAGCGTCGTAAAGGGCCGGCCATCCAGCGCCGTTTTCGGATTGGAGCTGTCTTCGCCCACCACTTTGCCCAGAATCGGATTACCGCGTTTGGGATCGCCGCCGATGGTCAGCGTGTGGCTGTGATCGGCGGTCACGATGATCAACGTGTCCTTGCTGTCGGTCAGGCTCATCGCCGCGCGCACGGCGTTGGCGAACTCGCGCGTTTCATCCAGCGCGCGGTACGCATTGCCCTTGTGATGCGCCGTATCGATCAGGCCGCCTTCCACCATCAGGAAAAAACCCTTCGGATTTTTTTGCAGAATCGCGATGGCCTTCTTGGTCATTTCCGACAGCGAGGGCTCGCCGCCCTTGTCGCCCTTGCGATCGGCCTCGAAGGACATGGCGCCGTGATTGAACAGGCCCAGCAGGTGATCCACTTTCGCGGGCTGAATCGCGGCGAACTGTTGTTCGTTCCAGACATAGGCCGCATTGTGCAATTTCTTCTGCCATTCCGTGGTGAGATCGCGGCCATCCTGGCGCTCGCCCACCATGCCGCCGCCTTCGGGATCGGCCGCGGTGGCGGGCGTGAATTTGCCGCGTCCGCCGCCGAGCGCCACTTCAAGGCCGTTTCCATAGCGGAATTCGAGCAGCTGGCGGGCGATATCCTTGCAACCCTCCGACTTGGCCTGGGCCGGCAGATCGCGATCGCTTTCCCAGTTGCGATCCGGCGCGTGCGCATAAGTGGCCGCCGCCGTGGCATGGGTCAACGGGGACGTGGTGACGACGCCGGTGGCAAGCCCGCCCTGCTCGGCCTGTTCGAGCAGCGTCTGCACGACATTGCCCTGAACGCTTTTACAGTTGCCGCGCTGCGCGTTCTGGTTGAGGCCGATGATGCCGGCGCGGGTTTTCACGCCGGTCATCATCGCGGTCATGCTGCCGGCGGAATCGGAAACCTGCTGATTGGTGTTGTAGGTCTTGGCCAGCGCCAGATACGGCAGCTGCTCGAAGGACAGCGAATTTTCCTCGCCGCTTTCGCCGCGCAGCTGGCCGTCGAAAATACGCGCAGCGGTAACCGTGGAAAGTCCCATGCCATCGCCGACGAAGAGAATCACATTTTTGGCGCGCGCTTCGTTGGGCTCCCATTTAACCGCCTGCTGCACCTCGCCGGCACCGGCGCTGAACCACTGCGCGGGCGATTCATTTTTCGGTTGCGCCAGCGCGGACGCGGCCGACACGCTTGCGATCACAGCCGCCAGCGCGGCCTTTTGCCAAAACACTCTGCTCATTACTTTCCCCATCCGCGGCGGGACATGGCCCGCCGGTCTTCGATACGCAGCGACTACGAATACGTTATTCAATACATCAGCGAAAACAGTTTGCGCTGAAACTCTTTCGCCAGCGGATCGTTGTTGCCCAGCACCGCAATGATATCGAGCAGGGCTTTCTTGGCCCCGCCCTCACGGAATTCACGATTGGTGCGCAGGATGCCGATCAGCAGCTCCAGGGCTTCCCGATGCTGCTGGCTCTGGCTGAATTGCAGGGCCAGTTGATAGGCCGCCTCAAGGTTGCCGGGGTCGCGCTGCAATTCGGCTTCGAGAGCCTGGATTTCCGGCGTTTTCGCCGCCTGGCGGCGCAGCTCCAGTTGCGCCAGCAATTGTTCGTAACGGTGATCGCGATCGGCCAGCTTGATCGCGTCGAGCTGGGCCTGCGCCTCGTCCATGCGGTTCAGCGCCAGCAGCACGCCGGCCAGCTCGATGCCGATGTCGGCGCGCTTGCGCGACTCGTCATAGGCCGCGCGCAACAAGGTGAGCGCCGCGCCGAAATCACCCGCGTCGATTTTTTCGCGGGCCTGCTGCAATTGCAGATCCCAGGGCTTGGGCAGGTATTTTTCCAGCATCTGGCGCACCGCGCTTTCGGGCTGCGCGCCGGCGAAGCCGTCGACCGGCTGGCCGTCCTTCATCACCATCACGGTCGGCAGGCTGCGCACGCCGAACTGCGCCGCGATCTGCTGCTCCTCGTCGCAATTCACCTTGGCCAGCAGGAATTGGCCGGCATATTCGGCCGCCAGTTTTTCCAGGATCGGCATCAGCGTTTTGCAGGGCGCGCACCAGTCCGCCCAGAAATCGATCACCACCGGACGCTGAAAGGATTCGTCGATCAGCAGTGCCTTGGCATTCGCCATCGTCACCGCGACACTGTGCTCACTCATGGGTTGGCTCATGGTTTCCACTTCCACATTGTTCATTACTGGCCGGAATCGCTCCGGCGCCCATATTAACCGAAAACCTTTTGCAGCCGTCTGACACCTTCTTCAAGCCGCTCCATGCTGGTGGTATAGGCGAAACGCACATGCCGGTCGGCCAGGTGACGGCCGAAATCCGCGCCCGGCGTGATAGCGACACCGTGCTCCTCCAATAAGTTCAAACAGAATTGCTGGCTATCGCGGGTGAAGCGCTGCACATCGGCATACAAATACAGCGCGCCGGCGGGCGTATGCGGGATCGCGAAGCCCAGGCGGCGCAATTCCGGCAGCAGGAAGTCGCGGCGCCGGCCGAATTCGTCGCGGCGCGCCGCGAATATTTCCTGCGCCTGTTCGCCGAACCCGGCGAGGGCGCCGTACTGGGCCGGCGTCGACATCGAGATAAAAAGATTCTGCGCGAGTTTTTCCAGCTCGGGCACCGCCGCTTCCGGCGCAACCAGCCAGCCCAGGCGCCAACCGGTCATGCCGAAATATTTCGAGAAACTGTTGATGACAAAAGCCTGGTCCGTCACTTCCAATATTGAAGGCGCCTGCGCGCCGCCGTAGGTCAGGCCGTGGTAAATCTCATCGACGATCAGATAGCCGCCCTTGCGCTGGCAGACCGAATGCAAGCCGGCGAGATCCTCGCGCGTGAGAATCTCCCCCGTGGGATTGGCCGGCGATGCCACCAGCACCCCCGCCGTGGTTTCGCGCCAGTGCTGTTCGGCCTTGGCCGGCGTCAGCTGATAATGATCCTCGGGCCCCACCGGCACCAATTGGCCATGCCCTTCCACCAGGCGCAGGAAATGCCGGTTGCAGGGATAACCGGGGTCGGTCATCAACAGGCCGCGTCCCGGGTTCAACAACAGCGCGGCGATCAGCAGCAGCGCGCCGGAGGCGCCGGGCGTCACCATGATGCGGCTGGGCGCGACGTCGACGCCGTAGCCGCGCGCGTACCATTCCGAAATCGCGGCGCGCAATTCCGGAATGCCCGCCGCGTGCGTATAGAAGGTCTGGCCGCGGTCGAGCGCCGCCTTGGCGGCGTCGATGATCGGCTGCGCGGTGCTGAAATCCGGCTCTCCCGCTTCCATATGCACGATGCTGCGCCCCTGCGCTTCGAGTTCGCGCGCCCGCGCGAGCACTTCCACGACGCGAAAGGGTTCGATTTCGGCCATGCGTTGGGCAAAGGGATACATCAAACCGGCGCTCTCCACAGCGGACTCCACTTTATAATAAGGCGGCTATTTTAGACGCGCCGGACCACCGCCGTCGCCAGAAAACACGCGCCGGACGCGACGAGCTGTGCGGCCGTCGGCATCCCGCCATTTGCCGGTGGCGTTGTGCGCGGATATCTGGTAGGTTTGCCGCCTTGACCCCGGCGGCCATCTCGGAAAGCGCTGTGCCGCAAGGGACTTAGGAGCTCAGCAAGGGGCGTTGAACATGCCAGGCAAAAAGCAAGACGCGGCCCAATCGGCGCCGACCGCCAGCGGTTCTCAGAACAACGGTTCTGCGAACAACGGTACCAGCTTCAAGAATTTCGAGCCCTACAAACCCAAGAAGGGCGAGGAATACATGAGCGACGCGCAGAAGGATCACTTCCGCCATATTCTGCGCCAGTGGAAAGCCGAACTGATGGAAGAAGTGGATCGCACCGTGTCCCATATGAAGGACGAAGCGGCCAACTTCCCCGATCCGGCCGACCGCGCCACCCAGGAAGAAGAGTTCAGCCTGGAACTGCGCACTCGCGACCGCGAGCGCAAACTCATCAAGAAAATCGACAGCACGCTCGATCTGATCGACAACGACGATTACGGCTTCTGCGAAGCCTGCGGCGTGGAGATCGGCATCAAGCGCCTGGAAGCGCGGCCCACCGCCACGCTCTGTATCGATTGCAAAACGCTCGATGAAATCAAGGAGAAACAGGAACACGGCTGAGGCCGGTTTCTGTCCATCCGCAGGCGCCGGCATCCCGGCGCCCTTCTTTCGCAAAATCGTTTCTCCGCACCAAAACCTCAGGATCGGCCAGCGTTGACGAATCGGTAACGCGCTCTTATTGTGCCGCCCATGCCCGCCACCTACACCGGGCGCTTCGCCCCCTCACCCACCGGCCTGCTGCATTTCGGCTCCCTGCTCGGCGCGCTGGCCAGTTTTCTCGACGCCCGCGCCCAGGGCGGGCGTTGGCTCGTGCGCATTGAAGATATCGATCCGCCCCGGGAAATGCCCGGCGCCGCCACCGCCATTTTGCGCTGCCTGCGCGCGCACGGATTGGAGTGGGATGGCGAAGTGCTTTATCAAAGCCAGCGCACGGCAATTTATCAGGAAGCCCTGACGCGCCTGCTGAATCAGGACTCCGCGTTCTTTTGCACCTGCTCGCGCACCGAGCTGGCCGGCAACGGCGGTATTTACCCGGGCAAGTGTCGGCAGCGGCACGAAGCGCCGGATGCGCCCTGCGCCATCCGCCTGCAGGTCGACCGCGCGGATATCGTTTTCAACGATGCGATACAGGGTGAAATTCGCCAGAACCTGGCCCGCGACGTCGGTGACTTCGTCATTTTCCGCAAGGAAAAATTGCCCGCCTACCAACTCGCCGTGGTCGTCGACGATGCCGCCCAGAGCGTGACGCATGTGGTGCGCGGCTCCGACCTGCTCGACTCCACGCCGCGCCAGATCTTCCTGCAACGCCAGCTGGCGCTGCCGACACCGCACTACGCCCACATCCCGGTCATCGCCAACCGCGCCGGCCATAAACTCAGCAAGCAGACCTACGCCCAGGCCCTGGACGAGGCCGACGCGGCCAGTAATCTGCTGGCCGCCCTGGATTTTCTCGGACAGCCACGGCCGCCCGCCGGCTCGCGGCATACGCCCGGCAGCATCCTGGCATGGGCCGTCGCTCACTGGAACCCGAGCCTGATCCGGCGCGGCTATAGCCTGAGCGGCGAGGAGCTGCCGCTCAGCTGCCTGCGCTTCGGCGGCTGAACGGCGCGCGCCAGGGCTATCGCAGCGCCGAGCTCCCGCAGTATGATCGCTGCGTTTTTTTCACGTCGCCGGCGCCGGCTCATCGCCAGGCCGGTTTTCGCCGCGTTCGACCGACGCCCTCCCGAGGTTGATGTTTCCCCGAGTCCGGTTCCGCTTGGCGCCGGCGCCCAGGTGATTGCCATGTATATCAATCCAACGCTACTGCTGTTATTGGCCCTGACTTTCGTATTTTCGCCCTCCTTGCAGGACTGGGTGCTGAGCGGCGGCAGCGCCTGGTATCGCCCCTATCTGGTCTGGATCGGCCTGATCGCCTTCATCTATTGGAGTCAGCGAGGCAAGGCGGGCGATGAGTTTTAACCCGATACATCTGTTCGCGGCGGGCCTCGCCTATCTGCTGCTGCTGTTCGGCATCGCGCACCTCGGCGATCGCGGCCGCCTGCCCAAACAAGGGTTGCTCCACCCGGCTATTTATATTTTGTCGCTGGGCGTGGTCGGCGGCACCAGCGCCATCTACAGCAACATCGATACGGCGTATTCCTACGGCTACGGCTATCTCGCGCTGTACGCCGGCATCGGCGGCACCTTTCTGTTCGCGCCGCTGTTGTTATTGCCGCTGTTGCGGATCTGCCGGCTCTATCAATTGAGCTCCCTGGCGGACCTGCTGACATTCCGCTTCCGCAGCCAGTGGGCCGGCTCGGCGGTGACGCTGTTCATGCTGCTGGCCATCATGCCGCTGCTGGCCCTGCAAATTCAGGCCGTTTCCGACACGGTGCACGTGCTGACCAACAAACCCGACACCGTGTTTACACCGGGGCGGCGCGCCGATGCCCTGGCGCTGATCTTCTGTTTCATCATCACGATTTTCACCATCCTGTTCGGCTCCAAGCACCGCTCCGCGCATCAGCGGCACGAGGGCCTGGTCGCGGCGATCGCCTTCGATTCGCTGTTCAAGCTGATCCTGATGCTGAGCGTCGGCGCGGTTGCGATATTCGGCGTGTTCGGCGGATTCAGCGGCCTGGACCAGTGGCTGAGCAGCAATCCGGATGTGCTGGCGCTGCTGAGCTCGCCGCTGCGCCAGGATTCGGCGCGCTCGCTGATGCTGTTGTTTTTCTCGATCGCCATCTGCATGCCGCACATGTTCCACATGCTGTTCGCGGAGAACCCCAACCCCAAGGCCCTGCAGACCGCGAGCTGGAGCTTTTCCATTTATCTGCTGCTGCTCAGCCTGCCGGTGCTGCCGATTTTATGGGCCGGCGTCAAACTCAACACGCTGCTGCCGCCGGAATACTTCACCCTGGCGCTCGGCATGGAACAGCATTCGCCGGCGCTGTCGCTGCTGGTGTATCTGGGCTGCCTGTCCGCCGCCAGCAGCACCATCATCGTGATCACCCTGGCCATGGCGTCCATGTGCCTGAACCACCTGCTGTTGCCGTTCTACCAGCCCGGCGCGCAGTGGGATATTTACCGCTGGCTGCTGTGGCTGCGCCGCCTGCTGATCGTCGCCATCATTCTCGGCAGCTACCTGTTTTATCGCACCATCGGCGGCCATGAAAGCCTGTCCAATCTCGGCATGGCCTCGGTGATCGGCACCGTGCAATTCCTGCCCGGCGTGCTGGCTGTCCTGTATTGGCCGCGGGCCAACCGGGTCGGCTTTCTCGGCGGCCTGCTGGCCGGTTTTCTGGTCTGGTTCGTGGCGCTGCTGCTGCCGCTGATCAGCGATTTCGATCCGGAGCTGTTGCTGGGCCGCTATTTCAACCTGAGCGCCCAGGTCGAACTGTGGAGCGCCGCCACACTGGGCTCGCTGGCCCTGAATACCCTGGTGTTCGTGCTGCTGTCGCTGGCGACACGAACCTCGGATACCGAACGCGCGGCGGCGGAGGTCTGCTCCCTCGACGATCTGAACCGTCCCAAGCGCCGGCGACTGAACGTCCACAACGTGGCCGAAATCAAGCAGCGCCTGGCCGGCACGCTGGGCGACGTCAGCGCCGAGCGCGAGGTCGACCGGGCGCTGGCGGACCTGAAACTCGGGCCGAACGAAAGCCGCCCCTATGCGCTGCGCCGGCTGCGCGACCGCATCGAGATCAACCTGTCCGGCCTGATGGGTCCGTCGGTGGCGCACGACATGGTCAACCGCCTGCTGCCCTATGAGCACACCGGCAGCACCAGCACCGAGGACATCAACCTGATCGAGGCGCGCCTGGAGCGCTACAAATACCATCTGACCGGGCTCGCGGCGGATCTCGACAGCCTGCGGCGCTATCACCGCCAAACCTTGCAGGACCTGCCGATCGGCCTGTGCTCGCTCGGCCCCGACCGGGAAATCCTGATGTGGAACCGGGCCATGGAAGCGCTGACCGGGGTCGGGCACCGCGACGTGATCGGCTCGCATATTTCCAGCCTGCCGCAACCCTGGCGGCAACTGCTGGACAACTTCTTCAACGCGCCGACGGCACATCTGCACAAGCAACGCATCGAGATCGATGGCCGGCCGCGCTGGATCGGCCTGCACAAGGCCAGCAGCGGACAGCTCGCCGGCAGCGAGCCCGGTTACGAGCCGCGCGAGGGCCAGGACGGCCAGGTGATCATGGTCGAGGACATGACCGAGACGCAGTTGCTGGAAGACGAGCTGGTCCACAGCGAACGGCTGGCCTCGATCGGTCGCCTCGCCGCCGGCGTCGCCCACGAAATCGGCAATCCCGTTACCGGCATCGCGTGCCTGGCGCAGAATCTCCAGTACGACACCGACAACCCGGAGAGCCTGCTCACCGCCGACGAGATCCTCAAGCAAACCACGCGGATTTCCCGCATCGTGCAGACGCTGGTCAACTTCGCCCACGCCGGCGTCGACTCGGCCGGCCGCGATCCGGAGCCGGTCCCGGTGCGGCGCTGCGCCGACGAGGCCATCCATCTGCTGGCGCTGAATAAAGATGCACGCCCGGTACAGTTCAGCAACCGCTGCACGGATACGCTCTGCGTCGCGGCCGACAGCCAGCGGCTGCTGCAGGTGTTCGTGAATCTCCTGTCCAACGCCCGCGACGCCAGCGCCGATCAGGCGGAAATCGTGATCGACGGCGCCAGTACCGGCGCGCTGGTCCATATCACCGTAACCGACCGGGGCAGCGGCATCGCGCAAGAACACCTGGAACAGATTTTCGAGCCGTTTTTCACCACCAAGGAGCCCGGCAAGGGCACGGGGCTGGGGCTGGCGATGGTCTACGGTATCATCGAGGACCTCAGCGGTAACATCGACATCGAGAGCCCCGTACCCGAGCAAGGCTGCGGAACACGGGTTCATTTGTGGTTACCGGCCGCAGTCGGTGAGTAGAAAAAACCCGACGGACACGTTAAGGTGTTACCTCGCACAAACCCGGTTCCCACTCTGGCAACAGACAGGTTTGGTATGGAAAAGATTCTGATCGTCGAAGATGAAGATGTGATCCGCGGCGCGCTGCGGCGGCTGCTGGAGCGCAATGGCTATGCCGTGGCGGAAGCGGTTTCCGTGCAGGATGCACTCGACCACCACACTCTGGAGGATTTCCACCTCATCGTCAGTGACCTGCGCCTACCCGGCGCGCCCGGTACCGACCTGATCCAGAGGACCGAGGAAGTGCCGGTGCTGATCATGACCAGCTACGCCAGCGTGCGGTCGGCCGTGGACTCCCTGAAAGCCGGCGCGGTCGATTACATCGCCAAGCCCTTCAACCACGACGACATGCTGGCCACCGTGCGCCAGATCATCGATCAAAACCGTCGCGAAAGCACCGAACACAGCCCCGTGCGCCGCTCCGGCAAGCGCGGCCAGCCGCAGGTGGGCGGCATGATCGGCAGCTGCAAGCCGATGCTCAAGCTCTACGATTACATCCATAAAGTCGCCCCCACCAACACCACCGTCCTGATTCATGGTGAAACCGGCACCGGCAAGGAATTGGTCGCCAGCGCCATTCACCAGCAAAGCAGCCGCGCCGACCAGCCGCTGATCTGCATCAACTGCGCGGCCATCCCGGAAACCCTGATCGAATCCGAGCTGTTCGGTTACGAAAAGGGCGCGTTCACCGGCGCCAACACCAATCGCATGGGCCTCATCGAGGCGGCCGACGGCGGCACTTTGTTCCTCGACGAAATTGGCGAATTGCCCCTGGAGGCCCAGGCGCGATTGCTGCGTTTTATCCAGGAAGATGAAATTCGCCGGATCGGCGCCGTGCAGTCGCGCAAGGTCGACGTGCGCCTGATCTGCGCCACCCACCGCGATCTCAAATCCCTCTCCCAGGCCGGTAAGTTCCGCCAGGACCTGTATTACCGGATCAACGTCATGCAGTTGGTGTTGCCGGCGCTGCGCGAGCGCGGCAAGGACATCCTGGAGATCGCCGAAGTACTGCTCACCCGTCGCTGCGAAGAACTGGGCAAATCGCCCATGTTTTTTTCGCCCAAGGCGATCCAGGCCATCACCACGTATAACTGGCCCGGCAACGTGCGGGAGCTGGAAAACGTGGTCGAGCGCGCGGTGATACTCAGCGAGAGCGATGAAATCGACAGTGATCTGCTCGATATCGAGCTGGAGCTGGTCAATGTCAGCCAGCTGCGCAGCGTCGCCAAGGAGCCGGCCATCAACCTCGGCGAGGAAAAGCCGACGGTGATACAGCCAATCAATATTGGCGGAGCCGATCCGAACGAGGACTTGTCCCTGGAGGATTACTTCCAGCGCTTTGTGCTGGAACATCAGGACTCGATGAGTGAAACGGAGCTGGCTCAGAAACTCGGAGTGAGCCGCAAATGCCTCTGGGAACGCCGGCAACGCCTGGGCATCCCTCGCAAAAAGACCGGCGCCAAGGCGGCCGGCGGCCTGAATCCCTGACCATTCTGCGATCGGGACCACGCGTCCCGATCATCCCCTCCCCGATCTTTTCCTGCCCGCATTCACACAATCGTCAAGTAATGTTACTAACATATCCCTCACGTAACAAATCCCGAGAAAGAACGTAACAATTCACGCTACAGCCGCATAACACAGCGCAACAGAGGTCGCATAACCCATTGAAAAACATTGTCTTTTATACTTGGCACGAAGACTGCTATTTCTACGCAACAATAACAATAAATAACAAGAAGTCTGGTTACATAAAAATAAAATAAGAGCCAGAAAATAATAAAAATAATATTGACGCATTAATAACAAAAACAGATTGAAGAGACCTGGATGGGGAAGATTTATCTTCCCCGTCATCACTCATTCCAGCCTCATTTCCAAACAAAAAATTTTCCCTAAAACATGAATTTTTCCGACCTAGGCAGTTTTGCGTTTGGGTCTAAGCGATTACGTCAAACCAGTTGTTACTGGAATGTTCTTCAAGTAACAGAACCTGAAACCAAAGGTAACATGTGTATGCCCACGCCGTGTCCATGCGTAGAAACCCTTATATAAATGGTTGTTTTTTAAAAATTATTTTTTTGGCACGCAACATGCTTTGTTATCCGCACAATAACAATAATGACACACACACAAAAATAATAAGATCACGAGAGACCTGGATGGGGAAAGATGTCTTTCCCCTTATCTCCTCCCCCAAGCCTTCTGTTCCGCTTCATTCATAGCCAACCTGCTGCTAAAATTCGTGCGTCCGAAGCCCAGCCCGACCGGTGGATGATCGGATACTTCTGTCCATCTGCGCGAGACTGCTTATTTGAAGTGGCTGTCAACCATCAAGCAACGGGTTAATCACTGGAAAAGTGGCCAGCGGGCCAGCCAGCCGGGGACTGCCGACCCTCACGTCATCCCCCGCGATCAGCACACCCTATCCCGTAAACATATCAGTGACGGCGCGCTTAAAACGATGTCCCGGCTGCACAGTGCCGGCTTCAGCGCGTATCTGGTCGGCGGCAGCGTGCGCGATCTGCTGCTGGGCAAACAGCCCAAGGACTTCGATATCGCCACCGACGCCCGCCCGGAACAGGTCCGGGAGGTGTTTCGCAACAGCCGCATCATTGGCCGCCGCTTCAAAATCGTGCATGTGCGCTTCGGCCCGGAAATCATCGAGGTCACGACGTTTCGCGGCAGCCACAGCCCCGCCGGGGCCGATGACGAGGACGCGCCCGATCCGCGCCACTCCGCGCGCAGCGAAGAAGGCATGCTGCTGCGGGACAATGTGTACGGCACCGTCGAGGAGGACGCGATTCGCCGCGACTTCACCGTCAACGCGCTCTACTACACCACGCGCAACTTCGCCGTTTACGACTACACCAGCGGCATTCACGATCTCGAAGAGCGGATCATCCGCATCATCGGCGATCCGGAAACCCGTTACCGCGAAGATCCGGTGCGGATGCTGCGCGCGGTCCGCTTCGCGGCAAAACTCGACTTCGACATCGAAGCGGCGACGGCGGCCCCGATTTCGCGCCTCGCCCCGATGCTGGGCGCGGTACCGGCGGCACGCATGTTCGATGAAGTGTTGAAACTGCTGATGGCGGGTCATGGCGCGGCCACGTATGAATTGATGCGGGAATACGGCCTGTTCGAACCGCTGTTCCCCGCCACCGCGGCCGCCATCGAGGACAATGGCGACAACGACGCCCTGATCGTCCAGGCACTGCACAACACCGATGACCGGATCGAAGCCGGCAAGCCGGTCACGCCCGCATTCATTTATGCGGCCCTGCTGTGGCCGGCCCTGCAAGCCGAAATGAAACGGCTCGCCGCTTTGGGCGTCCCCGAGCAGCCCGCGATACAGCAGGCGGCCCAGGCCGTCATCGAGCATCAACAGCGACACACCGCCGTGCCCCGGCGCTTCAGTCAGCCGATGCGCGAGATCTGGGAATTGCAGTGGCGCCTTCCGAAGCGGGACAGCCGCCGCGTGCAGAACCTGCTGGAAAATCCGCGCCTGCGCGCCGGTTACGATTTCCTGCTGTTGCGCGAGCAGGCCGGCGAAGACCTGGAAGGCCTCGGCCAATGGTGGACCGATTTTTTCAATGCGGACGATGACCGCCGGGACTCGCTCATACGCCAGGCCGGCCAGCGCAGCTCCGGACCGCGCCGTCGGCGCTCACGCAAACCCCGGACCTGAACATCATGATCCGCTGCTTTATCGGCCTCGGCAGCAACCTCGACGATCCCGCCAACCAATTGGAGCGGGCTCTGACAGCCCTGAGGCACCTTGAAGGCTGCCGCCTGGGCCAGGTTTCCCGCTATTACCGCAACCCGGCCATCGGCCCCGGCGAACAGCCGGACTTCATCAATGCGGTGGCGGAACTGTTCACCCACCTGGGCGCCGCGGAACTGCTCGCCGCCTTGCACCGCATCGAAGCCGACCAGGGCCGGGAGCGCCTCGTTCGCTGGGGCGCGCGCACCCTCGATCTCGACCTGCTGCTTTATGGCCAGGAAGTTATCAATACACCGACGCTGCAAGTGCCGCACCCTCGCATCGGCGAGCGCAATTTCGTGCTGTATCCACTGAACGACATAGCTCCCGAGCTGGCTTTTCCGGATGGAACTTCATTGAAGGCGCGATTAGACTGTTGCCCGGATCAAGGCCTGCAACCGTTATGAGGTCCATTGCAGGAGACCCGAAAGTGGTACAGGACCCCAGGAAAACCACCGGCGAAAATCCGTCCCTGCCGCGCTTCATCGCGGTCGAAGGCCCCATCGGAGTTGGCAAGACGACCCTGGCGCGGCGCCTCGCCCGCACCCTCGGCTATCAGGCCCTGCTCGAAAATGCCGAGCAGAACCCTTTCCTTGAACGCTTTTATCGCAATGGGCGCCAGATGGCGCTGGCGACGCAGTTGTCCTTTTTGTTCCAGCGAGCCCAGCAGCTGGAAGATCTGCGCCAGACCGATCTGTTTTCGCCGGCCCAGGTTTCCGATTTCCTGATCGCCAAGGATCGCCTGTTCGCCCGCATCAATCTCGATGCCGACGAGTACGTGCTTTACGACAAGGTCTACCAGCAACTCACCATCGATGCGCCGGCTCCGGATCTGGTTATCTACCTGCAGGCGCCGACCGATGTGTTGCTCGGCCGCATCCAGGCGCGGGGCATCGAATACGAACAGAGCATCGATCGGGTATACCTGGAAAAAATCAACGCCACATACAGCGAGTTTTTCCTCTATTACGATGCCGCGCCGCTGCTGATCGTAAACGCCTCGCAGGTCGACTTCGCCCACAACGACCACGATTACGAACAGCTCGTACAACATCTGGCCACCCTGCGCGGCGGCCGCCACTATTTCAACCCCACGTTCCTGTAGCCGAGGCTTGTCATGCAGAAAGTCACCGTCACCCAGCTTCTGGCCAAAAAAGCGGCCGGCGAGAAATTCGCCGTGGTCACCGCCTACGATGCGACCTTCACGCAGCTGGCGAACCAGGCCGGCATCGAGGCGATCCTGGTCGGCGATTCCCTGGGCATGGTTCTGCAAGGCCACGACAGCACGCTTCCGGTGACCATGACCGACATGGCCTATCACGTGGCCTCGGTAAAACGCGGCAATGACAAGGCCCTGATCATCGCCGATCTCCCTTTCAGCAGTTATGCCACGCCGGAGCAGACCCTCGAGAACGCCGCCGCCCTGATGCGGGCCGGCGCCCATGTCATCAAGCTGGAGGGCGGGCAATGGCTGGTGGACAGCATCCGCCTGCTCGGCGAATGCGGCATCCCGGTCTGCGTGCACCTGGGACTCACCCCGCAATCGGTCAACGCCTTCGGCGGCTATAAAGTGCAGGGGCGCCAGCCCGACCGCGCCCGGCAGATGCTGGCCGACGCCAAAGCGGTTGAAGCCGCCGGCGCCGCCCTGCTGGTGCTCGAATGCGTACCGCGGGCATTGGCCGGCGAAATCACGCGCGAGGTGCATATTCCGGTCATCGGCATCGGTGCCGGCGCGGGCACCGACGCCCAGGTGCTGGTCCTGCACGACCTGCTGGGCCTGTCGGCGCGCACGCCCAAATTCGTGCGCAACTTCATGCAGGGAGCGGCCAGCGTGCAGGAGGCTCTCGCCAACTATCGCGGCGCGGTTTGCGACGGCAGCTTCCCCGGCCCGGAACACACTTTCGACTAATGGTTTCACACCGTCGGCTAAGCGCTTCACACGGAAACAAGTACTCAGCGGAACGACTCGTCAAGTGCTTCTTTAGGTAACAAATCAATGAATATTTTGTTACCAAAAACCGTTGCCTCACCCTATTCGATTGCGGCATACTCTGCCGCCACCGGTCAGTTGCACACATTATGTGCAGCTGAAGGAAGGACTCCACCGCGCCGGCGTAATGGATAATTACCGCAACCTGCGTCTGCCTCGCTGCCACGGCATCGAGAGGAAGTTGGTGATATGAAAATATTTACAAAAACCGCGCAGTTGCGCGCCGCCATCGCCGCGGATAAAAAATCCGGCAAACGCATTGCGTTGGTGCCGACCATGGGCAATCTGCACGAAGGCCATCTGCAACTGGTGCGCCAGGCCCAGAAAATCGCCGACGTGGTCATCGTCAGCATCTTCGTCAATCCGCTCCAGTTCGGTCCGACCGAAGATCTCGACAAATATCCCCGCACTCT
>Ga0153956_1000656_pt1 | contig 36379 bp, 36 predicted proteins | sample TSFL040MetaG_FD_104704 | JGI IMG/M metagenome (GOLD analysis project Ga0153956, IMG submission 104704) | Attine ant fungus gardens microbial communities from Florida, USA - TSFL040 MetaG | ecosystem: Host-associated > Fungi > Mycelium > Unclassified | place: USA: Florida, Wekiwa Springs... | reverse complement strand
GCGCCGCGCTCGATCAGCTGGTTCAGCGTCTCGCGCGCGGATGCCCAGTTCGCCTTGTCCGCCACCGGCTTGCCGCTGATGAACGCGTGGGTGATCGTACGGACGCCATAGCCCTGCGCGCCGATCTCGTCGCGCACCTCCCGCAGCTTGGAAAGCGAGCGTCCCGCCATCGCCCAGCGCACGCCCGTGGGATAGGCCTGCACCAGATATTCGGCGACCAGCCGGCCGGTGAAACCGGTCGCGCCATAGACGATGATGTCGAAATCGCGCGCCATGCTCATCTCCCTAACGTCGCAAAAGTCACACCTCTATCGCGCGCGAGGGCGCGGGCCTCCGCAAAGTGGACGAAGTGGCCGCTTGTCGCCGCGATCATTCCACTTCGCCCGTCCCGGTCGCGATCGACGCTGCCTCGAAGAGAGTCCAAATCGAATCTCATCTCAAGCACACTGCCAGAAAGCCGGCATGTAGGACAGCACCGCGTCGCCTAACCCATTTTGGCAACCCACGGCGCTGACAGGACCTTGCGCGCGGTTGGCCGTCGTTGCCACACGAGACCAGGGAGCTTCGTGTCACGAGCGGCAATCGACGGCGAGCAGACCGAGGCGGCGAGAAAGCCGTGGAGCGCGCCGCGGATCATTCTTTCGGAGGAACTGCCCGGAACGAGCAAGCCGCATTATCCGGACATAACGAACACGATCGACCGACCGACACTGGTTCTCGGGCCTTCCTGACCCAGGATGCAACGGGGCAGGCTTTCACCGGGCGCGAAAGCTCAGGCCGCCTCGCTGAACTGCAGATTGGCAAGCCGCGCATAGAGCCCGCCGCGATCGACGAGCTGGCCGTGCGTGCCTTCCTCGACGATGCGGCCCTCGTTCATCACGATGATCCGCCCCGCCGCGCGCACCGTCGCCAGGCGGTGCGCGATGACGAGGGTGGTGCGGTCCCGCATCAAGCGCTCGAGCGCGTCCTGCACCAGCCGCTCGCTCTCGGCGTCGAGCGCGCTGGTCGCCTCGTCGAGCAGCAGGATCGGCGCGTCGCGCAGCAGCGCGCGGGCGATCGCGACGCGCTGGCGCTGCCCGCCCGACAGCCGCGCGCCGCCTTCGCCCATGAAGGTGTCGAGGCCGTCGGGCAGCTTGCGCAGGAACTCGGCGGCGTTGGCGGCCTCGGCAGCGGCCCAGAGCTGATCGTCGCTCGCGTCCCAGCGGCCGTAGCGCAGGTTGTCGCGTGCCGAGGCGCCGAAGATCACCGTCTCCTGCGGCACCATTGCGATGCGTTGCCGGATCGCGGCCGGATCGGCCTGAGGCAGCGCGACCCCGTCGACGGAGACGGTCCCCGCATCGGGATCGTAGAAACGCTGGATCAGCTGGAACAACGTGGACTTGCCTGCACCCGAGGGGCCGACCACGGCGACGGTCTCGCCCGGATCGACGTTCAGCGAGAAATCGTGGAGGGCCGCGACTTCGCGCCGGGTGGGATAGCGGAACTCGACACGATCGAACGCAATCGCCCCGCGCGCCGGCTCGGGCAAAGCAGTTGGGTGTGCAGGGGCGGCAATATCGGGTTGCTCGGCGAGCAACTCGTCGAGCCGGCTCGCCGCGCCCGCGCCGCGCAGCAGGTCACCATAGACTTCCGCCAGCGATCCGAACGAGCCGGCGACGATGCCGCAGGTCACGACGAAGGCGGTGATCGCGCCGCCCGTCATGCGGCCATGCGCGACGTCCAGCGCGCCCTGCCACACGATCATCACGATCGCGGTGAAGAACAGCCCGATCACCATCGCGGTCATCAGCGCGCGCAAGGTGAAGCGGCGCTTGCCGGCGGCGAACACCGCCTCGACCGCGCTCTGGAACCGGCCGGCCTCGCGCGCCTCCTGATTGAACGCCTGGACGATCTTCATCGCCCCGAACGTCTCGGTGGTGATCGCGCCGACATCGGCGATGCGGTCCTGCGAGCTGCGCGAGAAATTGCGCACGCGGCGGCCCATCAGGATGATCGGCAGCAGCACCAGCGGCAGGCCGACGACCATCATCGCCGCCAATTTTACCGAGAGCGTGAACAGGAAGATCACGCCGCCGATCATCGTGAAGGTGGAACGCAGCGCGACCGAGACGGTGGTGCCGACCACCTGCTCGATGAGCGCGGTGTCCGAGGTGAGGCGCGAGGCGATCTCGGACGGACGATTCTCCTCGAAGAAACGCGGGGAGAGGCGCAGCAGGTTGCGCTGCACCTCGATCCGCACGTCGGCGACGACGCGCTCGCCGAGCCACGAGACGAACCAGAAGCGCACCGCCGTCGCGAGCGCGAGCACACCGACGATCATCAGCAGATAGTGGAACGAGGTGGAAACGCCGTTCGGATCGACTCCCGCCGAGAAGCCGCGGTCGATCACGCGCTTCAGGCCATAGGGAATGCCGAGCGTGGCGGCCGCCGACACGCAGAGCGCGGCGAGCGCCGCGGCGATGTGGCCGGGATAATGCAGCACCCGGCGCCAGACCTTGGCGAGACTGCCGAGCTTGCGGCTCGGCGGCGGCGCGTCGTTCTTGGGATCGGCCATGCGCGAGCGCCTAGCAGGGGCGTTGCGGCCGCTCAATGGCGGCGATGCGACCGGAATGACGCCATCTGTCTTTGACTTGGGTCCGCTCCGGCCACACCCTTCTTCGGATAGACGCTGCGGGAGGGAATATGGCGGACGACGCAAGGGCGGTGGAGCGCGCGAGAGAGGCGTTTCAAGCCGCGCATGGCGGAGATCCGGCCACGGTGCGGCTCATCTCGGTCGCGCACGAGCGCATTCCGAACCCGCCGCTCCAGCCGGGGCAGGTGTCGATCGATCCCGTGCTGTATCGCTATTTCATCGAACTGCGCTCGCCGGTCGCAGCCGAGCGGTATTGCGTGGAGGGGAACCATGTCACACGAACATGACGGCTATCACGGCCAGGCCTATGTCGAGGGCGAGGACGCGAAGGGCGTGCCGGAGCGCGCCGGCGAAGGAACGCGGGGCGGCCTGCCGCGCGATCCGGGGCCGGGCGAGGATATTTCGGTCTATTCGCATGTCGAGATGCAGGGCAGCTACGGCTTCGGTTGCGGCCAGCACCAGCACATCACGCTCCGCGACGTCACGCTGGCCCAAGCGCGCAAGGCGAAATGGGACTATTTCGGCCTCTGCGGGTCGCAGATGACATGCTACGATCAGAGCGGAAAGCCGGTGCACGAGGAATGGCCTCCGCCGGCCATCCACAGAAAAACCGAAAACCCGGTACGGCCGGGAGCGATAGCGCATTGCCAGCGTTGTCACAGATGCTTATCCCGCAACGCAGCGAAACGGGGTGGGGTAGAAGGACCGGCATGCTCTACGACGCGTATGAAATGCAGAAATCGATGCTCGCGGGGGCGAGCGCGATGGCCAATTTCGGCGCCGGCCTGCTCCAGAACCCGGCGAATCCGTTCGCCTATTTCGGCGGCGGCCCGATCATCGGCTCGGCGCTGGAAGTGTTCGCACATGCAGCGGCGCCGCGCGGCAAGCCCGAATTCGGGCTCGACCACACGATCGTCGACGGCGAGCAGGTCGAGGTGACCGAGGAGATCCTCGCGCGCAAGCCGTTCGGCCAGCTGAAGCATTTCAAGCGCAAGGGGATCGAGGGCGGCCCGAAGCTGCTGATCGTCGCGCCGATGTCCGGCCATTACGCCACGCTGCTGCGCGGTACGGTCGAGCGCATGCTGCCGAGTGCCGACGTCTATATCACCGACTGGCGCGACGCGAAGCTGGCGCCGCTGAGCGAAGGCCGCTTCGATCTCGACGATTATATCGATTACATCATCCAGTTCCTCGAGGAGATCGGGCAGGATTCCGAAGGTGGGCGCGCGCACATGCTCGCGGTGTGCCAGCCCTCTGTGCCCTGCTACGCCGCCGCCTGCCTGATGAGCGCGGACAAACATCCCTGCCGCCCGAGGACGCTGACCATGATGGGCGGCCCGATCGACACGCGCGAGGCGCCGACCGCGGTCAACACATTGGCGACCGAGCGGCCCTTCGCCTGGTTCGAGCAGAATGTGATCGTGACCGTGCCGATGACCTATCCGGGCGCGGGGCGGAAGGTCTATCCGGGCTTCCTGCAGCTGGCCGGATTCATGTCGATGAACCTCGGTAACCACATGATTTCGCACTGGGAAATGTTCAAGCACCTGGTTCAGGGCGAGGATGTCGAGGCGGAATCGACCAAGCATTTCTACGACGAATATCGCGCGGTGTGCGACATGACCGCGGAATTCTATCTCCAGACGATCGCCACCGTGTTCCAGAACCACTCGCTGCCCAAGGGCGAGATGATGCATCGCGGACGGCGGGTCGATCCGGGCGCGATCACCGATATCGCGCTGCTGGCGATCGAGGGCGAGCGCGACGATATTTCCGGGCTCGGCCAGACCAAGGCGGCGCTGACGCTGGCGACCGAGTTGCCGGAAGCGGACAAGAAGTATCTCGTCGCCGATGCCGGCCATTACGGCATCTTCAACGGCGGCAAGTGGCGTAAGCAGATCGCCCCGGTGCTGGAGCAATGGATCGCCGCGCACGACGGATGAAGCTCGCGCTCAGTCGAAATAGACGCTGATCGCACTCCAGATCGCCCAGGCGAACAGCGCCCAGATCGCCAGCACGATCAGCAGGCCCCACATCGATCGCGGATGCTCGGCTTCGATCGCCTCGGCCTGCGCGCGAAAGCTTGCCATCATGCCCGGCGCGAGCAGCCGTTCAAACAGCCAGATGCCCGCCGGGATGAGGATCACATCATCGACCAGCCCGAGCACGGGAATGAAGTCGGGGATCAGGTCGATCGGCGAGAAGGCATAGGCCGCGACCAGCCAGCCGACGATCTTGGCGGCGAGCGGCGTCGATGGATCGCGCACCGCCAGCCAGACGGCATGCGCCTCGATGCGGATGCGATGGACGAGTGAAGGCGAGGGCGCGCGCATGCCCTTGGCATTGCGCGCGCCTATCGCGGCGTCAAGCTGGCGAAGCCATCGATCTGCACGGTCATCGGCTCGCTGTGCTGGCCGTTCTCCAGCCCGATCATCACGAACGGGCTGTCCTTCAGCTTGGAAAGGAACGTGGCGGCGATCTGCTGCTTGTCGGTCATGGCTGGGTCTCCCCGGGTGTGCGTCAAGAACGACAGGAATGCGCGATAGTTGCGAAACGGACGTAACGGAACCGTACCGGTCAGCGGACGTTCAAGCGGCCTGCGGCAGCGTCGCACTGCTCGCATAGAAGAGCTGCCTCGCAAAGGAGATACCCATGCGTAAACGCATTCTGCTCGTCGCCGCCCTGATGATCGCCGGCACCAGCCTTGCCGGCTGCTACGATCACCACCATCCCGGCCACGACAGCGACTGGCATCACCATCATCACGATCATTGATGCGCAAGTCGCTGGCCGGACAACAGATTCCGGCTAGGCGAAACATCTTCGCATGCTACATTCCCCGAAACACGATCGGGGACGTGGCATGCGAAGGTCATCCGTATCGAAGGCATGAACGACGCCGGGATCGCGCTAGGGCGGATCGATATGCAAACTCTCCGTGCTCCTGCTTGCGCAGGAGCACGGGCGGTTTCCGGGCGCGGGTCACCCGCCGCGCGCTGAATGGCGATCCGCGCTAAGGTCGCAAAAGTCACACCTCTATCGCGCGTGAGGCTCGCGAATGTTGAGAGTGTTGAGGCTCGAACGCGGTTTTGCGTGATGCGCCGGGAACGCCCAGCCCACGCGACAGCGACGCGGCACCTTCGCGCCATGCACGCCGCACCGGCGCGGCAGCGGCGCGCCGCTCGCGCTCCACCGAAGCGCCATGGGCGCGCCAGGCTGGCGGCAAGACAATGAACGTTTCAAAGAGCGACCGCCTGAGTGGTGCGACGGTCTCTCAAAGATTTTCCAACATTTGAAGGGGTTGCTTTCGCCCTATAGCATCGTGCCCTAAATCTTAACCGCTTGCCCCGAGCTTGTCGAAGGGCGCTTCTTCTTTTCCGGCATTCGAGAAGAAGGACGATGTTCGACAACCCCGGATCACGTCCGGGGATGAACGGCGGAGGGGTATGGCCTGATTTGACGCACGATGCTCCAGGCACAAGCGGGGCCTGGTCTGCATGCCAGGCCCCAAACGATTGAGCCCCGGATGCCGCAACATCCGGGGCTCACGGAAAGGCGCCTATGCCATCGCCTACTGCGTAGATAACACAGTGCTCTCAAATTTTCAATGAAACGCGGCGTTACAGAACCTCGAACAGTCCCGCTGCGCCCTGGCCGCCGCCGATGCACATCGTGACGACGACGTGCTTCGCGCCGCGACGCTTGCCCTCGATCAGCGCGTGGCCGGTGCAGCGCGCGCCGGTCATGCCGTAAGGGTGGCCGATCGAGATCGAGCCGCCGTTGACGTTGAGAAGCTCATCCGGAATGCCGAGCTTGTCGCGGCAATAGATCACCTGCACCGCGAACGCCTCGTTCAGCTCCCACAGGCCGATATCGTCCATCTTCAGGTTGAAGCGCTCGAGCAGCTTGGGGATCGCGACGATCGGGCCGATGCCCATCTCGTCCGGTTCCACACCGCCCACCGCCATGCCGACATAGCGGCCGAGCGGGGCAAGGCCACGCTTCTCGGCCAGCTTCTCCTCCATCAGCACCGAGGAGGACGAACCGTCCGACAGCTGCGAGGCATTACCGGCGGTGATCGTCATGCCAGGGCCCATCACCGGCTGCAGCGCCTTCAGGCCCTCCAGCGTCGTCTCGGGGCGATTGCCCTCGTCCTTGGTGACGGTCACTTCCTTGTAGGAGACTTCCTTGGTCTCCTTGTTGACGATCGCCATGTTGGCGGTGACCGGAATGATTTCCTTGTCGAAATAGCCCGCGGCCTGGGCGGCGGCGGTGCGCTGCTGCGACTGGAGGCTGTATTCGTCCATCGCGTCGCGGCTGATATTGTAGCGCTTGGCCACTACCTCGGCGGTGCCGAGCATCGGCATGTAGATGTCCTTGTGCATCGCGACGAGCTCGGGATCGGGCGCGACGTTCATCTTGGGCGTCTGGACGAGGCTGATGCTCTCGACGCCGCCGCCGACCACGATCTCCATATTGTCGGTGATGATCTGCTTGGCGGCGGTGGCGATCGCCATCAGGCCCGACGAGCACTGCCGGTCGATCGACATGCCGGCGACGCTGACCGGCAGGCCGGCGCGCAGCAGCGAGGTGCGCGCGATGTTGCCGGCCTGATGCCCCTGCTGCAGCGCACAGCCGAACACCACGTCGTCCACTTCGGCCGGATCGATCCCGGCGCGCTCGACCGCGGCCTTGATCGAATGGCTGGCGAGCGTCGGCGAGGGGAGGTTGTTGAACCCGCCGCGATAGGCGCGGCCGATCGGGGTGCGGGCAGTGGAAACGATGACGGCGGAGCGCATGGAGCATTTTTCCTTCTTCTCCCCTCCCGCAAGCGGGAGGGGCCGGGGGTGGGCGCCCGACGGCCTCGGGCGATGGTGGCTGCGGAGGGCGGGCGCCCACCCCCCGACCCCCTCCCGCTTGCGGGAGGGGGAGTTAGGTCAAACGAAAATCTGGCTGATCCATTCGGCGATCAGCGCGGGCTTGTCCTGGCCTTCGATCTCGACGGTGAATTCGTTGGTCTGCTGCCATTGGCCGGGGCGCTTCTCGGCGAATTCGAGCAATTTGAAGCGGCCGCGCACGCGCGATCCGGAGCGGACCGGGGTGAGGAAGCGGGTTTTGTTGCCGCCGTAATTCACGCCCATCTTCACGCCCTCGATCTTCGGCGCATCGGGCACCTTTGAGGAGAGGAGCGGCATCAGCGAGAGCGTCAGGAAGCCGTGCGCGATCGTACCGCCAAAGGGCGTCATCTTCGCCATTTCAGGGTTGACGTGGATGAACTGGTGATCGCCCGTCGCGTCGGCGAACTTGTCGATCATCTCCTGCGTCACTTCGACCCAGTCGCTGACCAGCTCGGTGCCGATGCGGCCTGCCATCTCCTGCACGGTGATCGTCGCCATCGAGTCCCTCGCATATTGCTGCTCTGCAGCGCTCTAGGCGGGGGATGGCCGCGCAGGCAAGCCCCGACCGACCGAAAGCTGGAAAATGATCGTGGCCGGAGCGATCTTCAAGGGCAATGCGGCGGCGAAGGTCCACTCCGCTTCCGAACCCGACATTCGAAACCGCCGAACTTGGTCCCCGGTCAGCCGTCCTGATCGACCGCCGAGCGATCGCCGTCGGAAGGCGGATCGGCCTGCGGGCTGTTCTTCTTGCCGGTCCGCTTGGGCGCTTCGGGTGCCTGCGCCGGAAACCCTGTCTGCGCCGGATAGACCAAAGCGATACCCTCGGCCGCGAGGCGGCGGATGATCGCGAGGCCGACCTTGTGGCGGCCGTCGAACATGTCCTGGAAGGCGGGCGAGGTGGAATCGAACTCGACGTCGAATTCGTAGTTGAGCGGGGTGAAATTGGCGAAGCCGGCGCGGACGAACTTCATGCCGTTCTTCTCCACTTCCTCCTTCAGCATGTGCGGCAGGCGCTCGAGCTTGTCGACCGGGGTGGATTGCGTCACCTCCAGCGTGAAGATCACGCGGCGATACTGGCGGCGGGTGTTGTTGATGATCTCGTTGTCGAGCAGCTTCTTGTTCGAGATGATCCGCTCTTCGCCATTGGCGCCGCGGATGCGCGTCGATTTCAGCCCGATCGCCTCGACCGTGCCCGAGGACTTGTCGTAGCTGATCGCGTCGCCGCGGCGGAACGGCTGGTCGAATACGATCGCCAGCGCGGCGAGCAGGTCGGCGAAGATGCCTTGCGCCGCCAGCGCGATGCCGATGCCGCCGACGCCGAGGCCGGCGATCAGGCCGCTGACGTTCACGCCGAGGTTCGAGAGCGTGACGACCAGGGCGATCGCGAACAGGGCGAACGTGACGAACAGGCGGATCAGCCCGATCGCGTTGCCCAGCGTCTCGCCGCGATAGGTTTCGGCGCTGGTGCGATGCTCGATCGCGCCGAGGATGATCTCGCGCGCCCACACCGCGGCCTGGAACACCGCGGCGACGGTGAAGAGGAAGTTGATCGTGGTCATCACCGCGCCGGGCGCGTCGGCATAGCCGTCGACCAGCTTCGCCGCGGTCATCACGATGAAGAAATTGCCCGTCCTGGTGATCGCGCGGCCGAACACGCTCCACCAGCCGGTGCCGGTGGTATCGCGCCGGCATAGCCGGTTGCCGAGCGCGCGCAGGCCGTGCAGCGCGAAGAAGATCAGGACGCCGGCGCCGAGCGCGATCAGCACCTGTAGCCAGTAGGTCTGCACCCACACGCGGCTCTCGGCGATCAGCATCTGCAGTTGGCTGTCGATATTGCTGGCTGGAAAGATCACCGGCTTGGCGGCAGCCGCCGCGGACGAATTGCTGGGCATGATGGCTCCTCAGGCCGCTTTGCGGTGTGCGGCCTTCTCACCATCCTCGAGGAAAGCGATCAAACCGCGTTCGGTGCGCGAGAGATATTGCTTGCGGCGCGGCAGGTCGAGCGTCTCGCGAAACTGTTTCTGGCCGTCCTTGGCCAGCGCGATCAGCGCGGGGTGGACATAGGATTTGCGCGCGATGGCGGGGGTGTTGCCCAGCGCCTCGGTCACCGGCTCGAGCATCGCGCGCAGGCTCAGCGGTTCCTTCGCCTCGGCCAGTGCCTCGAACGCCAGCACGCTCGCGCCCCAGGTGCGGAAATGCTTGGCGGTGAAATCGTCTCCCGTCGCCTCGCGAATATAGTCGTTGACGTCGGACGAGGTGACCGGATGCGGCGCGCCATCCTCGCCGACATATTGGAACAGCCGCTGCCCGGGCAGATCCTGACACTTCTTGACGAAGCGCGCGAGGCTGCCGTCGGTGATGCGCAGCGTCTTCATCTTGCCCGACTTGGCGCGATACTGGAGCTTCAGCGTCTTGCCGCGGATATCGGCGTGGCGGTCGCGCAGCGTGGTCGCGCCGAAGCTCTTGTTCGCTTTCGCATAGCTGTCGTTGCCGATGCGCAGATAGCCGATGTCGAGCAGCTTCACGATCGCCGCGACGGTGCGCACCTTGCTGTGGGCGCGTGTCGCCAGGTCGGCCTCCACCTGCGCGCGCAGCCTGGGCAAGGCATGGCCGAAAGCGGCGCAGCGATCGTATTTCGCCGCTTCCCGCTTCTCGCGGAATTCGGGATGGTAGCGATATTGCTTGCGGCCCTTGTCATCCCGGCCGACCGCCTGGATATGGCCGTTGGCGCGCGGGCAATACCAGGCGTCGCCATAGGCCGGGGGCAGGCCGATGCCGTTCAGCCGGTCGATCTCGTCGCGATCGGTGATGCGCTTGCCTTCGCCGTCCCAATAGCTCCAGCCGCGCTTGAGCTTGCGCCGCGTGATCCCCGGCTCGCTATCGTCGCAATATACCAGTCGCGTCATCGGCTCCCTCGCATCGTCTTTCGAAATGCGCGGGCTGTCGCTTCGTTCCGGAACCAGGCGATCATCGCCGAGCCGTCGGCCGTGATGGCCGACGTCTGAGCTCCGCCCCGCTCATGGTGAGGAGAGGCTGAGCCTGGCGAAGGCTCGTCTCGAACCACGCGAACCATCCTTCGAGGCGCACTTCGCCAGGCTCAGTGCTCCTCAGGATGAGCGGGAGACTTTGGCCGCAATCTTTCTCGAACGACCGGGCAGCGTCAGCGCATTGACCCCGCGCTGTCCGGGCCGCTCGACCAGATGATAGAGCGCGATCGAGCTCATCAGCACCATCACGAGGAAGAGCGCGACCAGCACCGGCGGGATCGCGCGCGGATCGTCGACAAAGGCGAGCTTGAAGATCGCGAACAGCAGAAAATGGCCGAGATAGGTCGCGTAGCTGATCTCGCCGAGATAATGGATCGGTGTGGTCTCCAGCACATTGCCCCGCGCGCCGCACGACAGTGCCAGCGCGAGTAGCAGGCAAGCGAACGAAGCGGGCACGGCGAGCGTCTCGGGCAGCAATCCTCCGAGCCAGGCGAAGAAGAACCCTGCTGCCAGCACCGCCGCGCTCCAGCCCGGCACGGCCGGTGCATGACGCCAGCGCATCCACAAGGCGCAGATCGCCGAGCCGCTCGCGAATTCGAGCGCGCAGCGCAGCAGGCCGAAGCGCGTGATGTCGGTGCCCAGCGTCAGCGCGCCGCCATCCGCCATTACGGCGTGGAGGATCACCAGGAACGCGCCGATCGCGGCGACGATCGCGGGCGTCGGCATGCGCCGCCAGTCGATGCCCAGCGCGAGCAACGGAAACAGCAGATAGGCACCGAGCTCGCAACTGATCGACCAGCTCGGATCGTTCCACGACAGGCCGCTGGTGAAGCCCCAATTCTGCAGCAGCAGGATGTGCAACGGCAGCTCGGCAAGCGGCGCCTTGAAGGGGGGCGGGCGATCCAGCGCGAGAAACAGGCCGGCAAGCAGCAGCGCCACGGCGAGCATGAAGCCGTGCAGCGGCCAGATCCGCGCGATGCGCTTCTGGAGGAAATGCGGCGCAACCTTCCAGCCTTGCAGCCGGATGCGATCGACCCAGGTCATCCAGATCACGAAGCCCGAGAGCAGGAAGAAGAAATCGACCGCGAGATAGCCTTTGCCGAAGACCGCCAGCATATCGGGCGACAGGCCGGCGATCGACAGGCGGAGGTGAAACATCACCACCATCCACGCGGCGATGCCGCGTGCGCCGGTCAGCGCACGCAGTTCGGGGCGCTCGACTTCGCTCATGCCGGTTGTGCTTCAGCGGCCGGCGGATGCTCGCGGCGCATCGGCCGCCACGCCGCCTCGGCGCGCTTGCGTGAGAGATAGGTGTCGAGCCCCATCTGCGCGCCGACGAGCATGAAGATGAACGGCTGGAAGGCGATCCCGACGAACGCCGCACCGAGCAGGTAGCAGAGCTGCGCGGATTCGAGCGCGCCGGCGAGCGGCGAGACCCAGGCCTGGTCCTCGGGCGCCTTCTTGTAGCGGCGGCGCAGCATCTCCATCCGCACGATGCCGCCGAGGTTGATCGTCAGCCACAGGATCAGGCCGGGCCATCCCTGCTCGCCGAGCATCTCGAAATAGGCGCTGTGGAAGGCGCGCGCCTTGTCGCTGGTCGGCGTGCGCTCGATCCTGGTCTCGCCGCCGACCTGCTCGACCTTCACCGTGTCGTAATGCAGCTCGTTGGCGCGATACATTTCGAAGCCGCCGCCGAAGGGATGGTCCTTTACATACGCATAGGTCCATTTCCACACCGCGACGCGGGTGGAGGCGGATTCGTCGGCCTTGTAGCTCTTGATCGTGCTCATCCGCGCGGTGAAGGCGGAAGGGAGGAACGGGACGGCGACCAGCGCCATCGTCGCGACCAGACCGAGATAGAGCATCTTGCGCTGGCTGTCGCGCAGCATCAGCACCCCGAGCAGCACGATGCACAGCAGGCCGGTGCGCGTCGAGGTGCCGACCGGGATCAGCATGCAGGCGAAGCAGAGCGCGTAGCAGAAGATTTTCACCTTCCAGTCCGGCGGGAAGACCGTGCCGTATTTGCTGAACCACAGGATGATCGGAATGATAGCCACCGCGACGGTGGAGATCGTGCTGCCCTCGTAGAGGCCCGAATTGTTGGTCACCATCAGGTTCAACTCGCCATAGCCCCCGCCCGAGGCGAGCGTCTTGATCCCGCCGACGATGATGATCGACGAGGCGGAGAGGATCATGAACAGCAGCAAGGATTCGATCCGCAACCGGGTGCGCAAAGTCAGCGGCAGGAAGGCGGCGAAGACCAGCGCCTTCCAGACCCAGTCCCACTTGTCGAGCGCTTCCATCGTAAAGTTCGCGGTGCGCGTGGTGACGTAGCAATAGAGCAGCAGCAACAGGATCAGCAACTGGCGCGGCGCGACGCGGGTGTCGCGCTTGTCGTCGATCAGCGCCCAGGCCCCCACCGCCGCCGCGAAGGCGATCAGCGAGATGGGGATCGAGTTGAGCAGCATATAGGTCAGCCGCTGCGGGCTGACGATGTCGATATAGACGTAGCACAGCACGAACAGGAACGGCTTGCGCAGTCCCATCCCGAACAAGGCGGCGAGAAATCCGATGAAGGCGAGATCACGCACCGGGCTTGTTCCGGTCGCGCGGGGAAGGCTCGCGGTCGAGATCGACGCGACGCAGCAGCAGCCAGGCCGCCAGCAGCATCAGCCCGTGGCTCAGGCCCAGCGCGAAATTGTCGATCATCGTTGCGGCGCTCGTTCCCGGTTCTGGCTAATGCTGCCTAACCGTCGCGGGTTGACGTGCCGTTAAATCTTGCCGTGCCAAGAACACACGCGATGCGCATCCTCCATGTCCTCGATCACGGCCTGCCGCTGCACAGCGGCTATACTTTCCGCACGCGCGCGATCCTGAAGGCGCAGCAGCGGCGTGGCTGGCAGGTCGCGGCGGTGACGGGCCCGCGGCACGGCGATTTCGCCGCCGGCACCGAACTGGTCGATGGGATCGATTTCTACCGCACCGACAAGCCGCGCGCACTGCCGACGCCGTTCGGCGAGCGCGCCGAGATCGCCGCCTTCGCGCGCCGCATCGATGCGGTGGTCGAGGCGTTCAAGCCCGATATCCTCCACGCGCATTCGCCGGTGCTCGACGCGCTGGCTGCGCTGCGCGTCGCCGAGAAGCGCAAGCTGCCCTTCCTCTACGAGATCCGCGCCTTCTGGGAGGATGCGGCGGTAGGCAACGGCACGGGCAAGGAGGGCTCGGCGCGCTATCGCCTGATCCGATCGCTGGAAACCTGGGCGGTGCGGAAGGCGGATGCCCTCGCGGTGATCTGCGAAGGTCTGCGCCGCGATCTCGTTACGCGCGGGATCGATCCGGCAAAGATCATGGTCTCGCCCAACGGGGTCGATCTCGACCTGTTCGGCGAGCCGCAGCCGGCCGACGCCGAGTTGACCGAGCGCTTCGAGTTGAAAGATGCCGAGATGATCGGCTTCATCGGCAGCTTCTACGATTACGAAGGCCTCGATGACCTGATCGCCGCGATGCCGCGCATCGTGATGTCACGCCCGAACGCGAAGCTGATCCTGGTCGGCGGCGGCCCGATGGAGCAGGCGCTGCGCGACCAGGCGCAGGCTTCGCCGGTCTCTGGCCACATCCACTTCGTCGGGCGCGTGCCGCACGAGGAAGTCGAGCGCTATTACAGCGTGATCGACGTGCTGGCCTATCCGCGCAAGCGCATGCGGCTGACCGATCTGGTGACGCCGCTCAAGCCCCTGGAGGCGATGGCGCAGCTCCGCCTGGTCGCTGCCTCCGATGTCGGCGGCCATCGCGAGCTGATTCGCGACGGCGACACCGGCACCTTGTTCAAGCCCGACGATCCCGAGGCACTGGCGCGCGCCGTCGCCGGCATGTTCGCCGATCGCGATATGTGGGCTCCGCGCCGTGCTCGCGCCCGCGCGTTCGTCGAGCGCGAGCGCAATTGGGACGTGAATGTCGGACGTTACGAACCTGTTTACCAAAAAATCACCGATTCTCGTGCTATGAGAGGGACATGGTCGCGTTCCTCCGCCGTCAACGCCTGAACCTGCCGCTCGCGCCGCTCGCCGGCGGGATCGTCGGTGCGCTTTTGGCGCTGATCTTCCTCGTCCTTCCGGAAAGCCTGCTCGAAGCGCTCGTCGTCAACAGCGGCATCGCCTCGGTGCTCGCCGCGGCCGAGCCGCCGCTCGGCTTCACCGCGCGTGCGATGCTGGCGATGGTCGGCGGTGGCGGGATCGGCGCGATGACGTGGTTCGGGCTGTTCCTGCTGATCGGCGGGCGCACCGTGGCGGTGAACGTCGGCAGCGACGAGAACGACGTGCCGGTGCTGCGCCGCGCCGATGCGCATCCTGACGCCCCGGCACGCAGCCCGTTGCGCGCCAACCGCGACCTCGGCACGCCGTTTCTCGACGTTCGGGCCAAGCCCGCCGCGAAGATCCTGGCCGACAAGCCGAAAGCCGCGGCGCCGGAACCCGAGCCGGTGATCCTTGATCTCGAACCCGATTTCGCGCCGGAGCCGGAACCGATCACGATCGATGTAATCCCGACGCCGAAGCCGCTGCCGGTTGATCTCGATATCCCGCTCGCCGATTACGATCCGAGCGCGTGGAAAGCCGCTGAGCCGATCCGCCGCGTCCCGCCCGAGCCGATCGCACCGCCGAAGCGCGCGCCCGAGCCGGTCGTGGAAGCGGCGCCGGAGCCGGAACCGATTGTTCGCATGACGCCCGAGCCGGCCATGCCGGCCGCGCGGCAGCCCGAACCCGAACCGGTCGCGCCGCCGCGCCCGGCCGGTCCGTTGCCGATCCGCCGTCCGCAAGTGTTCGACGACAGCGAGCGGTTCGAGACGTTCGAGCTCACCCCGATCCGCCGCGATCCCGCGCCGCGGCCGGATGGCGATGCGAGCATCCACTCACTGCTCAACCGCCTCGAACAGAGTGTCGGGCAGCGCGAGTCGCAACGTCCGGCGAAGCGCGAGGAAAGCCTGCAGGATGCGCTCGCGCAGTTGCGCGAGCTCGCCCAGCGCCGCGCCTGAAGACAGCCGAATCTGCCGCGTTTCCCCGCGAAGGCGGGGGCCTAGAGTCAAATGGGCTTTCGCTTGTGGCTCTGAACTCCCGCTTTCGCGGGAGAACAGCAAAGCTTATCGGCGGCGGGAATTCAGGCTTCGACCGTCAGCACTTCCAGATCGAATTCGACCGCGGCCTGACGCTGCCTCCGCGCCGTCACGGCGAGATCGGCGACGAGATGGCCGCGCAAGGGAAGCTCTGCCTCGGGCAATGTGGCCAGCCAACGATCGAGCGCCGGGCAGGCATCGGCGCCGAGCGTGATCGCGTGGCGCGCGCCGGCAAAGGTCGCGCTGGCCCAGCCTTCGGAACGCGATCCGAGGATCGTTGCCGGACAACCCGAGCGCAGCGCGGTTTGCGTGAGCGCGTCGGCGAGCAGGCTGCCCGCATCGGAAAGCGCGGCCCTCATGCGCCTTGCTCCGCGAGGAACGCCTCGATCCGCGCGGTGACGCGGCGGCCCGGCTCGCGGCCGTTGCGCAGGTCGCGCACCAGCCTGGGATCGTTGATCGCGAGGCGGCCGAACTTGGTCGGCGGCATGTCCGAGGCGCGGAGGAAACGTTCGATCTTTCGCAAGACTGGCATCGGCGGGCATCCCCTGAGTCGCTGGTTGAGTTCATGAAATGTTCTCCTATTTCCAACTTGTCTAGGAAATTTCCTATTGCTATGAGTCCGCAATGGATGCGATCGATCCGCAGGCGGCATTGGCCGCCGCCGCTGCCCGCCGAGGCGAGACTTTGGCCGCGCTGTCGCGGCTGCTCGGCAAGAATGCGGCCTATCTGCAGCAATATGTGAAGCGCGGCACGCCACGCGTGCTGCCCGAGCGCGACCGGCAATTGCTGGCGCGCTATCTCGGGATCGACGAGGCCGAACTGGGCGGGCCGGTGCGCGACGCGGGGCGGGTGCGGCGCATCGCGCGGATCGACGTGCGCGCGGCGGCGGGTGCGGGCGGGCTGATGGACGATTCGCCGATCGGCGATCTGGCGATCGATGCGCGCCTCATCGCCGCGCTCGGTGTCGAGGCGGGCGATCTGTCACTGATCCGCGCGCAGGGCGATTCGATGGAACCGACGATCCATGACGGCGATCAGATGCTCGTCGATCGCGCCGATCGCCAGGTGATGGGGCGGGGCGGTATCTACGTGATCCGCCACGAGGACGGGCTGCTGGTCAAGCGCCTACGCCGCATCGCGGATGGCTTCGAGATCGTGAGCGACAACCCGATCCATCCACCGGTCAGCGGCCGCCCGGAGATCGTCGGCCGCGTCGTGTGGCTGTCGCGCGCGCTGAAATAGCCCTCAGCGCGCGCGATCGACTAGCCAGATGATCACGGCGACGACGATGCCCAGCCCGGTTCCGATCAGGAAATCGCGCGTCGGCTGGCCGGTATAGAACAGCCCGGTGGCTGCGCCGCCTATCGCGCCGAGCGCGATCAGGAAGCCGCCGGCGGCAGGAGAGCGGGAGGGGGTATTGGCCATGCGCCGCCCTTGCCACGTCCCGCCGCGGCACGCCAGCGTCCCGTCGCGGGACCGGCGGGGCAGCGCCGGCGAGTGGCGTTAACCAGCATATCCCGCGCTGAAGGCCGCAACCTGGCGGCTGGCATGCGTCTTGTTACTCTCCGCGCTAAATCGCGGGGGTTCTCAATGTCGTACATGCCGTATCTCGCCAACGTCTCGGAAGTGAACGACGCCAATGCGCTGATCGCGCAGTTCGGCGACGATGCCGGGTTCGAGGCGGCGGCACGCGCCGACAAGAGCCGCGACCTCGGCAACCACCTGCATTTCTGCAAATGGCGCCAGATCGAGCGGCTGATTCTGCTGCTTTCGGTCGAGCGCCCGGTGGGCACGATCCACTAGGGCGGATCGCCATTTACCGATCTTCGCCGCCAGGGGGAGGGTGCGAGGTCGCGCATGCCCCCGCCAGGGAGGGATTGTAGAGCGAGATGATGCCTGGTGGAATCACGCCATGTTCCCCCGCGAAGGCGGGGGTCCAGAGTCTCGGGCGTCAACGCGTGTGATTCTGGACCCCCGCCTTCGCGGGGGAGCAGGTCAAACCGAAATCGTCCCGCTCTGGACCTCCCCGCTGAATGGCGATCCGGCCTAGGGTCCTAACCGGCATCAGCCGGCGCGGATACGTCGCCGCGCTCGGGAGTTTCCCGCCTCGTAACGCTTGTTCAACGAGGCCGGATGACCACACCTCAGATCCTGTCGATCGCCACGCTTGCTGGCATGATGGCCCTCTTCATCTGGGGCCGGGCTGATGACGCTCGTCGGCACCTCGCCCAACATCATCGTCAGCCGCGTGCGCGAGCAGATGACCGGGCAGCCGTTCCGGATGTTCGACTATTTCCCGACCGGCTTCGGCCTGCTGATCGTCGGGCTGATCTTCCTCCGCTTCGGCTATCGCCTGCTCCCGCGCAACCGCCGCGGCGCGCCGACGATGGGCGAGGCGCTCGACATCAAGGGCTATGTCACCGAGGCGACGATCACCGAGGGCAGCCAGGCGATCGACGAGACGGTCGATGAATTCTGCGAACGGCATGACGGCGACGTCACCGTCACCAACATCATGCGTTCGGGCATGCGCAGCGCGCCGCAGGGCTGGACCAGGCTGCGCGAAGGCGACACGCTGATCATCGGCGGTGAGCCCGACGTGCTCGAGCGGGTGATCGCAAGCGACAAGCTGAAGCTCGCCGGCGAGGATCGCGAGGTCCCCGAGGACAAGAAGGACGACGAGATCGACGTGATCGAGGCGGTGATCGCGACCAACTCGCCGCTGATCGGGCGCACCGCCAGCCGCATGCAGTTGCAGGCGTGGTTCGGGGTGAACCTGATCGCGGTTTCGCGCGAGGGCGCGCGGCTGACGCATCGGCTTGGCGGCACGGTGCTGCGTGCGGGCGACGTGATCGTGTTGCAGGGGCCGTTGAGCCTGCTCCCCGCGCGCATGGGCGACCTCGGCGCGCTGCCGTTGGCGGAGCGCGCGCTGCGGCTCGGCGGGCGCAGCCGCGGGCTGCTGCCGGTCGCGATTCTGGCGGTGGCGATGATCGCCACGGCGACCGGCCATGTGCCCGTCGCGGTCGCCTTCTTCGCCGCGGCCGGGCTGACGCTGGCGATCGGCGCACTGCCTCTGCGCGAGGCGTATGACAGCGTCGAATGGCCGATCCTGATCATGCTCGGCGCGCTGATCCCGGTATCGGACTCGCTGCGCACCACCGGCGCGTCGCAGGTGCTGGCGACCTGGCTCGCGCGCCGCGGTGTTCGCGCACGATCTCGGCTATCGGCCCGAGGCGTTCCTGATCGCCACCGCGATGGGCGCAGGGTGCGATTTCCTCACGCCGATCGGGCACCAGTGCAACACGCTCGTCTTCGGGCCCGGCGGCTACAAGTTCGGCGATTACGCCCGGCTCGGCGCGCCGCTGTCGCTGCTCGTGGTGTTGATCGGGACGCCGCTGGTGATGTGGGCGTGGCCGCTACATTGAGGCGATGAGCGCCTCGGCCAGCCGCGCGGGCGTCTCCGGCTCCTGCGCGACGTAGAGATCGGGCTCGATCGCCTCCAGCTCCATCAGCGCGAGACTGCCGTCGCGCAGGCGGAGGAGATCGACGCGCGCGTAAAGCGTCTTGCCCCGAAGCTGACCCAGCACGCGCTCGACCAGCGCCAGTTGCTCGGCTTCCGGCTCGAACCGGCTGAATACCCCGCCGAATTGCGGCTGGATGCGGAAATCGCCCGGCGCGGCGACCTTGCGCACGGCGTGACTGAAGTGGCCGCCGATGGTCAGGAACGACAGCTCGCCCTCGTGGCTCACCGCCGGGAGGAACGGCTGGATGATCGCATCGTCGAGCGGTTCGACGGCATCGCCCCGCTTCACCCGCACCGTCTTGTGGCTCCCGCCCGAGATCTGCGGCTTCACCACCAGCGCGTCGCAGCCGAAATGCGCGAACGCCGCCGCCACGCTCTCCGCATCGGCGTGGCCGAAAAGGCTCGGCACGATCGGAATACCGGCCGCGTCCAGATCGCGCAGATACGTCTTGCGCGTGTTCCACGCCATCACGCCCGGCGGATTGAACAGCGACCGGTCGGCGGGCCAGTCCGCCAATATCTCCAGCCAGCGCCCGGGCGCGAGGTGATAGCCCCAGGCGAACAAGGCGAGCGTCGCATCGCCGTCGCCCGGCCCCATGTCCCAAGGGCGCGGACGCAATGCGATTCCGCGATCCGCGAAGGCCGGGCGATACGGCGCCAGGAACTCCGGCGCCATATCGAGATACGGGCTCGCCGCGTCGGGCATCAGCACATCGACGATCATCGCGCCTCTCCCAGGAAAGCGGCGCGGAGTGAATCCGCGCCGTCGGCCGATGCGGTGCATCGCCGGCCGGAGCCGGCGTCGGGCGGAAAATAGCGCCGCTATTTTCCGCCCGACGCCGGCTCGCCGACGATCGTCTTGATCTCCATGAAGTCGGCGAGGCCGTATTTGCCGCCCTCGCGGCCGTTGCCCGATTGCTTGTAGCCGCCGAACGCGCCGCCGCCGCCGCCCGACCAGGCGTTGATCGTGACGAGTCCCGCGCGCAGCTTGCCGGTGATCTTCGCCGCCTCGGCCGGATCGCCCGAGATGGTCGCGGAAAGGCCGTAATCGGTATCGTTGGCCATTGCGATCGCCTGATCGCCGGTCTCGTAAGTGGTGATCGTCGCGACCGGGCCGAACGTCTCTTCGCGATAGATGCGCATCTCCGGCGTCACGTCGCTGAACACCGTCGGCTTGACGAAGAAGCCGGCATTGCGCCCGTCGGGGCGGCCGGTGCCGCCGGTGACGAGTGTCGCGCCCTCGTCGATCGCCGACTGGATCAGGCCCTGGATCTTCTCGAACTGCGCCTTGTTCACCACCGGGCCGATATGCGCGCCGTTCTCGGACGGATCGCCGACCTGAGCGCTTTCCATGATCGCCTTCACGGTCTGGACGGCGGCATCCTTCTGGCTCTCATGCACCAGCAGGCGGGTGGGTGCGATGCAGCTCTGCCCCGAATTGGCGAGCACGCCCTGCACGGTCGGCGGTAGCACGGCGGCAAGATCGGCGCCTTCGAGCACCACGTTCGGCGCCTTGCCGCCGAGTTCCTGATGCACGCGCTTGACGGTGGCCGCCGCCGCTTGTGCCACCGCGATGCCGGCGCGGGTCGATCCGGTGAAGCTCACCATATCGACATGCTTGTGGCTGGACAGCGCCGCGCCGACGCCGGGACCATCGCCGTTGACGAGATTGAACACGCCCTTCGGCACGCCGGCCCTTTCCAGGACTTCGGCCAGGATCACCGCGTTGGAGGGCGCTTCCTCGCTCGGTTTCAGCACCATCGTGTTGCCCGCGGCGAGCGCCGGGCCGACCTTCGCGCAAATCTGGTTGAGCGGCCAGTTCCACGGCGTGATCATCGCGACGACACCGATCGGCTCGTGTACCACGCGGTTCTTGCCGACGCGCTCCTCGAACTGGAAGTCCTTGAGCGCGGCGAGCGCGCCCATGAAGTGGCCGAGTCCGGCGGGGCCCTGCGCCATGTTGGCGAAGCCGATCGGCGCGCCCATTTCCTCGCTGGTCGCCGCCGCCAGATCGGGCATGCGCGCCTTGTATTCCTCGATCACGCGCTCGAGCAGGGCGATGCGGTCCTCGACGCTCGTCTGCGAATAGGTCTCGAACGCCTTACGCGCTGCCTTCACCGCCTTGTCGACGTCCGCCGCGCTGCCCAAAGTGATTTCGGTGCAGGGCTGCTCGGTCGCGGGGTTGATCACTTCGTGGCGCGTGCCGCCTTCGCTTTCGACCCAGGCGCCGTCGATAAAGTGCTTCAGATGGCTGCGCATCGCTCTCTCCGCTTTTCGAGTTTGCGGTATGTAGGCGCTGCGCCGGATTCGTTGCAACCAGAAACGCGATGAGCGCATTGAGCCTTGCGACGATGAGGAGAAGCGCGATGGCCAAGGCGATACGGATCGAGAAGACCGGCGGCCCCGAGGTGATGCAATGGGTCGATGTCGACCTGCCGCCGCCCGGCCCGCACGAGGTGCGGATGCGTAACACCGCCGTCGGGCTGAACTTCATCGACGTCTATCACAGGAAGGGTGTTTATCCCGTGCCGTTGCCGAGTGGTTTGGGCGGCGAGGCAGCAGGTGTGGTCGAGGCGGTGGGCGAGGATGTCGATCGCTTCAAGGTCGGGGATCGAGCCGGCACGTTCGGTCCAGCGCTCGGCGCCTATGCCACCGAGCGCAACGTCGCCGCCGACAGCTTGATGAAGCTGCCCGACGCGGTGGAGGACAAGACGGCGGCGGCACTGCTGCTCAAGGGCTGCACCGCCGAGTTCCTGGTCGAGCGCTGTGCCAGGGTGCGGAAGGGGCAGACGGTGCTCGTTTATGCCGCTGCGGGTGGCGTCGGTCACATCCTGGTCGGCTGGCTCAAGGCGATCGGCGCGACCGTGATCGGAACAGCGGGTAGCGAGGAGAAGGCGACGAAGGCCAGGGCCGATGGCGCCGATCACGTCATCCTCCACAAGCGGGAGGATATCGCGAAGCGCGTGCGTGAGATCACCGGCGGCCAAGGCGTCCCCGTGATCTTCGACGGCGTCGGTGCCGCCACCTGGCAGGCTTCGCTCGACAGTGCGGCGGTGCGGGGGCTGATCGTGAGCTACGGCAATGCCGGCGGCGCTGTCGAGGGCGTCAATCTCGGCATCTTGTCGCAAAAGGGCTCGCTGTTCGTCACGCGACCGACGCTGTTCAACTACTACACCGATCCGCAGGACCGTCAGGCCGGTGTCGATCGCTTGTTCGAGATGCTGCGCTCGGGCGCGATCAGGCCTGAGATCGGCCAGACCTTCGCGCTGCAGGATGCAGCCGAGGCGCATCGCAAGCTGGAGGCGGGCGAGACGCAAGGCGCGACGGTGTTGCTGCCCTGAGCCGATGCAACAGCGCCGGCTCTCACGTGCCGAGAGGGCCGGCGCTCCATTGCCGCCAGGCTATTCCGCCGGAACCTTCGCCTCCGCGGATGCACGGCCGGTATCGTTGGCTGCCGGGCCGGTCAGCAATCCCATGCCCTTTCCGGACAGCAGTATACCGATCAGCGCCTGCATCGATCCGCCACCCGCGCCGCCTTCGACGCGCCAGGATGATATGGCGCGGCCGGTGGTGACGTTTGCCAATGGCGGGCCGGGGGTTCGAAGTGATCTTAATTTGAGTTTGCGAACCCCGAGGCGCCTAGTTCCGCCAGCTCGTGTCGATCTTGTCGACCAGTCGCACCATTGCCGCGAAGTCCGCCTCGCCCGGCTTGGCGGTGGCCTGCGCCATGTAGAGATCGCGCTGGTGGACCTTGATCACGTCCTCGCTCACCTCGATCGCCGGCACGTCCATCGAGAGCGTCGCGACCTGGATCTCGCAGGCGCGCTGGAGCGACCAGTGCTTCACGAACGCCTCCGGCAGCGTCTTGCCCATCACCAGGATGCCGTGATTCTTCAGCAGCATCACACGCTTGTCGCCGAGATGCTTGAGCAGGCGCTCGCCTTCCTCGTCGCGCACCGTCACGCCCTCGAAATCGTGATAGGCGATCTGGCCGGCGAAGTTGCAGGCGTAGAAATTGATCGGGCGCAGCCCGCCTTCGACCGAGCTCACCGCCATGCCCGCCGTGGTGTGCGTGTGCATGATGCAATGCGCGTCGGGCAGGTGGCGGTGGAACAGCGCGTGCTGCACGAAGCCGGCGCGATTGACCGGATAGGGGCTGTCGGCGAGCTTGTTGCCGTCGATATCGATCTTGACCAGGCTCGAGGCGGTCACCTCGCTGAAGTGCAGCCCGAACGGGTTGATCAGGAACGCGCCGGGCTCCCCGGTCTGATCGGCGTCGAGCTTCACCGTGATGTGGTTGTAGATCATCTCGGACCAACCGAGCATGTCGAACACGCGGTAGCAGGCGGCGAGCTGCTGGCGCGCTTCCCATTCGGATGCGCTCATCTGATCGTGGCGGACGGCGGCGGTGGCCATGGCTGCTCTCCTGATCGCGTTCGGTTGCGTTGCGCTACCCATAACCCAATGCGCGGGGGACGTGCAAAGGCGGATTGCCATTTGGTCCGAACGCGGCTCTAAAGGGCATGACCGCGCAAAGCGCCGCCGAGGGGAGCCTTCATGTCCATCAGCCCGACCACCCTGTCCTCCGCCGATCCGGATGGCGCTGACAACGTTGCCACGCAGGGCGTGAATGCCCCCGGCCTGCAGGTCTTCGTCTTCGCCCTCTTCTTCATCTTCGGCGGCATCACCAGCCTCAACGACGTGATCATTCCCAAGCTGAAGGAGCTGTTCACGCTCGACTACACGCAGGCGATGCTGGTCCAGTTCTGCTTCTTCACCGCCTATCTGGTGATCGGCATTCCCGGCGCGCAATTGGTCAAGCGAGTGGGCTATATGCGCGGCGCGGTGGCCGGGCTGGTGACGATGCTGATCGGCTGCCTGCTGTTCATCCCGGCTTCGCGCACGGCAGCCTACGAATTGTTCCTGCTGGCGCTGTTCGTGCTCGCGACCGGCGTGGTGCTGGTCCAGGTGGTCGCCAATCCGCTGATCACGCTGCTCGGCAAGCCGGAGACGGCGTCGAGCCGGCTGACTTTCGCGCAGGCGTTCAATTCGCTCGGCACGACCATCTTCCCCTATGTCGGTGCGATCGTGATCCTGGGCAGCCTGTCCAAGGTGAGCGCGTCGGATCTAACCGGTGCGGCGCTCGATGCCTATCGCACCGCCGAAAGCGGCGCGATCGTGCGCGGCTATCTCGGGCTGGCGGTCGCGCTCGCCGTGGTCGCGGGCGCGGTCTGGCTGTTCCGCAATCGCCTGCCGCACGATTCCGCGCTGATGGACGGCAAGCCGCTGGTGCCGGCATCGCGCTACGCGATCGGCCTCGCGCTGGTCGTGGTGGGCGCGATCGTGGCGGCGAAATTCATCGCCTGGCTCGGCCTGATCCTGATCCTGCTGGCGCCGGCGGTGTGGCTCTACGACAACGATCTGCTGCAGCGGAAGCGCTTCGCGTTCGGTGCGCTGTGCATCTTCCTCTATGTCGGCGCAGAGGTTTCGATCGGTTCACTGATCGTCAATTATCTGAAGCAGCCTGGCGTGATGGGGCTCGATGCGGCGAGCGCGGGCAAGATGATTCCGTTCTACTGGGGCGGCGCGATGATCGGGCGCTTCATCGGATCGGCGGTACTGCGCGTCGTCAGCCCGGGCAAGGTGCTGGCCGGCGTCGCGGTCGGCGCGATCGTGCTGATCGCGATCTCGACTCACACCACGGGCAATGTTTCGGGTTACAGCCTGCTGGCGATTGGCCTGATGAACTCGATCATGTTCCCGACCATCTTCAGCCTCGCCTGCGAAAAGCTCGGCAAGCGCGCGGCGGACGGTTCGGGCATCATCAACGTGGCGATCTTCGGCGGCGCAGTGTTACCACTCGCGACGGGCAAGCTGGCCGACGCGACCGGCGGCAACCTGGCGCTCGCGCTTATTATACCGGCGGTTTGCTACGTGATCATCGCCTGCTTCGGCCTCTACGCGCGCAAGCCCGCGCCGGAGCTGGAGCCGGAACTGGCGCACGACTGACCCGCTCAGCCAAGCGCGGCGATCTCTTCGGGAGAGAAGCCGAGCTCTGCGAGCAGACCCTGGTCATCACCCTGCGCCATGTTCGGAGCGGCGGTAGGGCTCGCCGAGTAACGTGGCGCGGGGGCGGGCATCGTCACGCCATCGACGGTGACGAACGCCCCGCGCGCCGCGTTGTGCGGATCGGCGACCGCTTCGTCGAAATCAAGCACCGGCGCGAAGCACACTTCGGTGCCGGCGAAGGCGGCGACCCATTCGTCGCGGGTCTTCGTCATGAAACGATGCGCCAATTCGTCCTTGAGTACTGGCCAGGCAGAAGGGTTCATCTGCGCGTCCCATTCCGCGCCGTCGAGCCCCATCACCTTGCGCAAGCCGGCATAGAATTGCGGCTCGATCGCGCCGAGCGAGATCCACTTGCCGTCGGCGGTCTCATAGGTGTCGTAGAAATGCGCGCCGGTATCGAGCAGGTTTTCGCCGCGCGGTCGCCCCCACATGCCGGCCGCGCGGAAGCCCCAGATCATGCTCATCAGCACCGCCGATCCCTCGGTCATCGCGCAATCGACCACCTGGCCCTCGCCGGTGCGCTGCGCGTGGAGGAGCGCGGCGAGCATGCCGAACGCCAGCATCATCCCGCCGCCGCCGAAATCGCCGACCATGTTGATCGGCGGCGTCGGCTTCTCGCCCTTGCGTCCGTAGGCATGGAGCGCGCCCGAGAGCGCGATGTAATTGATGTCGTGACCGGGCTCGGACGCCATCGGCCCGGTCTGTCCCCAGCCGGTCATGCGGCCGTAGACCAGCTTCGCATTGTCGGCGAGCAGCAGGTCCGGACCTAGCCCGAGCCGTTCCATCACGCCGGGGCGGAAGCCCTCGATCAGCCCGTCCGATTGCGCCGCGATGCGCCGGACGGCGTCGATCGCCTCGGGCGTCTTGAGATCGAGGGCGATCGCGCGGCGCGAGCGCAGCAAGGGATCGGTCCGCGTGGCGAGCGTGCCCTTGCCGTCGGCGCGGGTGATGCGGATCACCTCGGCGCCATGATCGGCGAGCATCATCCCGCAGAACGGCCCCGGCCCGATCCCGGCGATCTCGACGATGCGGATGCCGTGGAGGGGCGGGGTGCTCATTGCTGCTTTTCTCCCAGGCGCGGGGCGGGGCGGCCGAGCATCAGGTCGGCATCGGAGAAGCGGATCGGCGTGCGCAGCCCATCGAGCCGCTCGCCGGGCACGACCATGCCCCGTGCCTGCACCTGCGGATCGTGCAGCGCCTGCTCGACGGTATTGATCGGCCCGGCGGGTACGCCAACGGCTTCCAGCTTCGCGATCAGATCGTCGCGGGCGAAGCGCTTGGTCGCGGCGGTGATGGCCGGGGTCAGCGTATCGCGATTGGCGACCCGCGCCGGGTTGGTCGCGTAGCGGGGATCATCGGGCAGCGCGTCCAGCCCTGCCACCTCGCAGAAACGGCGAAACTGCCCGTCATTGCCGACCGCGAGGATGAACCAGCCTTCGGCGGTCTCGAACACCGCATAAGGCGCGATGTTTACGTGCGCGTTGCCGTAACGCGGCGGCGTGATGCCGGTCGCGAAATAATAGGCTGCCTGGTTGGCGAGCACACCGGTCATCGTGTCGAGCAGTGCCATATCGATATGCTGGCCGCGCCCGGTTTCGGCGCGCTGGAGCAAGGCGGCTTCGATCGCGATCACCGCATACAGCCCGGTCATGATGTCGGCATAAGCCACGCCGATCTTCTGCGGCGCGCCGTCGGGCTCGCCGGTCAAGTCCATGATCCCGCCCATGCCTTGCACGATGAAGTCGTAACCCGCACGCGGCGCGTAAGGGCCGTCCTGTCCGAAGCCGGTGATCGAGCAATAGACTAGGCGTGGGTTGATCGCGCTCAGGCTGGCATAGTCCAGCCCGTATTTGGCGAGGCCGCCAACTTTGAAGTTCTCGATCAGCACATCGGATTCGGTGGCGAGGCGGCGGATTCCGGCCTGCCCCTCGGGCGTGCGGAAATCGGCCACCACCGAGGATTTGCCGCGATTGGCGGAGTGGAAATAGGCCGCGTCGCGCGTGCCGTCCGGGTTCTCGACGAAGGGCGGGCCCCAGCGGCGGGTGTCATCACCTTCGGGGCTCTCCACCTTGGTCACCTCGGCACCGAGGTCGGCGAGGATCTGCCCCGCCCACGGCCCCGCGAGGATGCGCGCGAGCTCGAGCACCTTGATGCCGGCGAGGGGCGGGGGTTTAGCCACCAGCCGTCACCCCAGCGAAAGCTGGGGTCTCAAGCCGCTTGCGCGAGACCGATAACCGGGAGATCCCAGCTTTCGCTGGGATGACGGTGGAAAGCGCTCCGTCAAAACGCCGCGATCCCCGTGATCGCCCGCCCCAAGATCAGCGCGTGGACGTCGTGCGCACCCTCATAGGTGTTGACCGTCTCGAGGTTCATCAGGTGGCGCATCACCTGATATTCGCCGCTGATGCCGTTGCCGCCGTGCATGTCGCGCGCGGCGCGGGCGATATCGAGCGCCTTGCCCACATTGTTGCGCTTGACGATCGAGATCATCTCCGGCGCGAAGCGGCCCTCGTCGATCAGGCGGCCGACCCGCAGGCTCGCCTGCAGCCCGAGCGCGATCTCGGTCTCCATGTCGGCGAGCTTCTTCTGGTAGAGCTGGTTGGCGGCGAGCGGCTTGCCGAACTGCTTGCGATCGAGGCCATATTGCCGTGCGGCGTGGAAGCAGAATTCGGCTGCGCCCATGCTGCCCCAGCTGATCCCGTAACGCGCGCGATTGAGGCACCCGAATGGTCCCTTCAGCCCCTGCACCTCGGGCAGCAGCGCATCCTCGCCGACCTCGACCTCGTCCATCATCACCATGCCGGTGATCGAGGCGCGCAGCGAGAGCTTGCCCTCGATCTTCGGCGCGGAAAGACCCTTGGCGCCTTTCTCGATCACGAAGCCGCGGATGCCGCCGCCATGCGCGTCGGATTTGGCCCAGATCACGAAGACGTCGGCGATCGGCGCGTTGCTGATCCACGTCTTGGAGCCGGAGATGCGATAGCCATCTGCGGTCTTGACCGCGCGCGTCTTCATGCCGCCGGGATCGGAACCGGCATCGGGCTCGGTCAGGCCGAAGCAGCCGATCCATTCGCCGCTCGCCAGCTTGGGCAGATACTTCCGCTTCTGCTCTTCCGAGCCGTAGGCGTAGATCGGGTACATCACGAGGGACGACTGCACCGACATCATCGAGCGGTAGCCGCTGTCGATCTTCTCCACCTCGCGGGCGACTAGGCCGTATGCGACGTAGCTCGCGCCGACGCCGCCATATTGCTCCGGCACCGTCGGGCCGAGCAGGCCCAACTCGCCCATCTCGCGGAAGATCGCCGGGTCGGTTTCCTCATTGGCGAACGCCTGGATCACGCGCGGCGCCAGCTTCTCCTCGGCATACGCGCGTGCGGTGTCACGGATCATCCGCTCGTCGTCGCTGAGCTGGTCGTCGAGGAAAAAGGGGTCCGCCCAATCGAAGCTTGCCATGCCGGCCATGTGAGTCTCCTTGGTCGCGGGCACTGCCAGCCGGACCCTATAGTGTCCACCCTCCACCGTTCGGGCTGAGCTTGTCGAAGCCCTGTCCTTTTCTTTGGACGAAGGAAGGGCAGCCCTTCGACAAGCTCAGGGCGAACGGGGTTTAGAGCGGAAGAACCCGATCGTCGAACAGCCCGAACGCCAGCGTCGAGGCGTAGAAAGCGACGGCGCGCTCGCGGGGCATCGTGCCGGCCCATTTGCGCATGTCGAATGCGGCGTTCTGCAGTGCCATCAACGCCTGGCTGGCGATCAGCGCGTCGATCGCGTGGATCGAGCCTTCGGCGATGCCGTCGCTCATCGTGCCGGCATAGCGCCGCGCGATGCGGTTCGAGCGATCAACCATCGATGCGCGCACGCCCGGCGGCAGGCCGTGGAGCGCGGTGGTGCGCAAGAGCGGCCCGCGCTCGGAGAATTGCACGTCGAGCAGGGTCGCGATCGTGCTCGACAGGCGTTGCCAGTAGCTGCCGCCAAGCCGGTCCGCCTCGCCCTGCGCCTCGGCGATCGTATCGAAGCTGCGCTTGTAGCAGGCGATGACGAGATCGTCCTTGGCATCGAGATGATGGTAGAAGCTGCCCTTGGTGACGTTCAGCTCGCTGGCGATCTTCTGCACCGAAGCGCCGCGATAGCCGAGCTCGTTGATCAGCCGCGTCGCCGCGAGCAGGAATGCCTCGCGCCCCGGCTCGTCGGTCTCGTGATCGAGATCGAGCATCGCCGGATGCCAGCTCTCGCCGTCCGCCGCGATGCCGCGGGTGAAGATCTCGAGCAGCCGCTCCTCGACCCGGCCATATTGCTCGGGCTCGTAGCGGACCAGCCAGACCGGCAACCAGAAGGTGTTCTCGAGCAACACGTGCGCGCGCGCGCCGTTGAGGTCGGTCGCGGCGCGGTTCGGCGTGTTGCCCCAGAGCGCACGGGTGCGACGGAACACTTCGCGCCAGCCGGCCATCAGCCGCACCAGCGCTTCGCCTTCCATTGCGCGCAAATCGGAGAGCACCGCGAACGGCTTTTCCTCGCCGCGCTCGATCCGCGCCAGCCGCGCCATGTTCAGCGCCAGGAAGCGCGCGACGCGCGCCTGCGGCGTCGGCTCCTCCATCGCGGTGTCGAGCATCAGCAGCAGGTAATCGAGCGTATATTCGAAGCACGCCGCCGCCAGGTCTTCCTTGCGCTTGAAATAATAGGTGACGCTGGTGGTGTTGAGCCCGACGCGGCGCGCCACGTCGGCGAACGTCATGCCTTTCGCGCTCTGCTCGTTGATCGCTTCGGCCGCGGCGGCAAGGATCGCGTCGCGTTTCGCCCGGAAACGCTTGGTGCCGCTTTCCTCCCCCTGGCCGGTCTCTTCCACCGCCTGCATCGAGCGACATTACCAGCATCTTTTCGAAGAGACAGTGTTTTTTGACTGATCGATATTTGCGCCTGCGGTTGCGGCAAAAAGAGCACATCGCCCCACTTTACCGAAAACACGGTATGGCCTAGTCGGAGTCGCGACAGCCACAGGAGAAAACGATCATGGACTTCACGCTGAGCGAACGCGAAACCTATTTCCGGGACCGCGTGAAAGAGTTCATCGATCAGAATATCCGCCCCCGCCAGGCCGACTACGACAGGCAGTCGAAGGAGGGGGATCGCTGGAAGGTGATCCCCGTCATCGAGGAGATGAAGGGCAAGGCCAAGGCGGCGGGCCTGTGGAATTTCTTCATGCCGCCGCAATCGGGCCGCACCCATGTCGACGACAGCTTCGAGTTCGAAGGCGAGCAGCTCACCAATCTCGAATATGCGTTATGCGCCGAGGAGATGGGCAAGGTCGGCTGGGCGAGCGAATGCTTCAATTGCTCCGCGCCCGATACCGGCAACATGGAAGTGCTCCATCGCTACGGAACGCGCGAGCAGAAGGAGAAGTGGCTCCGTCCGCTGATGAACGGCGAGATCCGCTCCGCCTTCCTGATGACCGAGCCTGCCGTCGCCTCGTCGGACGCGACCAACATCCAGACCGAGATGCTGAAGGACGGCAATGTCTACGTCGCCAACGGCCGTAAATGGTGGTCGTCGGGCGTCGGCGATCCGCGCTGCAAGGTCGCGATCCTGATGGGCAAGACCAGCCCGCAAGCGTCGCGCCATTCGCAGCAATCGATGATGGTCCTCGATATGGAATCCGAGGGCGTCGAGATCGAGCGGATGCTCTCGGTCTATGGCTATGACCATGCGCCGCACGGGCATGGCGAGGTCGTGCTGAAGAACGTGCGCGTGCCCGAGGAGAACATGCTGCTCGGCGAAGGGCGCGGGTTCGAGATCGCGCAGGGGCGGCTCGGGCCGGGCCGCATCCATCACTGCATGCGCACGATCGGCGTGGCGGAGACCGCGATCGAGGCGATGGCCAAGCGGCTGCTCACGCGCGTCGCGTTCGGCAAGCGGATCGCGGACCACAGCGTGTGGGAACAGCGCATCGCCAGGGCGCGGATCGATATCGAGATGACGCGGCTGCTCTGCCTCAAGGCCGCCGACATGATGGACAAGGCCGGCAACAAGGCCGCGCAGCTCGAGATCGCGATGGTCAAGGTCGCCGCGCCGACGATGGCGCTGCAGATCCTCGACGACGCGATCCAGGCGCATGGCGGCGGCGGCGTCTCGGGCGATTTCAAGCTCGCGCACGATTGGGCGGCGATGCGGACCTTGCGCTTCGCGGACGGTCCGGACGAGGTCCACAACCGTGCGATCGCGCGCAACGAATTCGGCAAATACGCCGAGTTGCCGGAGGCGGTGGCGGCGAAGGAAGCCGTGCGGCGATAGGATTACTCACCCTCACCCTTCCGGCGCTTCGCGCCTCCCTCCCTCTCCCATCGGGAGAGGGAAGGGGCCCGCGAGCCGGAGGCGAGTGGGAAGGGTGAGGGTGGAAGGTTTGGGAGAGAAGCGTGAAAGCAGCCGTCCTGTTCGAAGCCAAGACCCCGCTCCAGGTCGAAGAGGTGATCGTCGCCAATCCCGGCCCGCACGAGGTGCTGATCCGCACCGTGGCGTGCGGCGTGTGCCGCTCCGACCTCCACTTCGTCGACGGCGCCTATCCGCACGCCATGCCGTGCATCCCCGGCCATGAGGCGGCAGGCGTGGTCGAGGCGGTGGGGAACGAGGTGCGTACGGTGAAACCCGGCGATCACGTCGTCACCTGCCTCTCGGCATTCTGCGGGCATTGCGAGTTCTGCGTCACCGGCCACATGTCGCTGTGCATCGCGCCCGACACCAAGCGCGCGAAGGGCGCGCCGCCGCGCCTGACGATGGCGGACGGGTCGCCGGTCAATCAGATGCTCAATCTCTCGGCCTATGCCGAGATGATGCTCGTCCACGAGCATGCCTGCGTGGCGATCGATCCTGACATGCCGCTCGATCGCGCCGCCTTGATCGGCTGCGCGGTGACGACGGGCGCGGGCGCGGTGTTCAATGCGACCGATGTTGTACCGGGCGAGACGGTCTGCGTGGTCGGCTGCGGCGGCGTCGGGCTGGCGGCGGTGAATGCCGCGAAGATCGCCGGCGCGGGCAAGATCATCGCGGTTGACCCGGTGGCGGAGAAGCGCGCACTGGCCGAGAAGCTCGGCGCCACCCATTCGGTCGATGCGACGAGCGAGACGGCCGCCGACGAGGTCGTCGAGATCACCAGGGGCGGCGTGCATCACGCGATCGAGGCGGTCGGTCGGCCCCAATCTGCGGCTACCGCGGTGAAGGTGCTGCGCCGCGGCGGCACCGCGACGATCCTGGGCATGATGCCGCTCGCCGAGAAGGTCGGGCTGTCGGCGATGGATTTGCTTTCGGGCAAGAAGTTGCAGGGCGCGCTGATGGGCGCGAACCGCTTCCCGGTCGAGATTCCCCGGCTGGTCGATTTCTATCTGCGCGGGCATCTCGATCTCGACACGATCATCGCCGATCGTATGCCGCTGACGCGGATCAACGACGCGTTCGACGAGCTCCGCAAGGGTGATACCGCCCGCAGCGTGATCGTGTTCGAATGACCGAGAGCCTGCAGGACGCGAACACCGGCACGATGCCGGTGCCGGAGGACGATCCGATCGACGTCGCCGCGCTCGAACGCTGGATGGCGAAGCGGATGCCGGAGTTCGAAGGGCCGATCGCGCTCTCCAAGTTCAAGGGCGGCCAGTCCAACCCGACCTATCGCGTCGATACGCCGGGGCGCAGCTACGTGCTGCGCCGCCAGCCGTTCGGCAAGCTGCTTCCCTCGGCGCATGCGGTCGATCGCGAATACCGGCTGATCGCCGCGCTGCATCCCACCGGCTTCCCGGTGCCCAAGCCCTATTTCGGGCTCTGCTCGGACGATTCGGTGATCGGATCGATGTTCTACCTGATGGAACTGGTGCAGGGCCGCAGCCTGTGGGACGGCGGCTTGCCCGGTATGGCGCCCGAAGAGCGCCGCGCGACCTACAATGCGATGTGCGACACGCTCGCGCAGCTCCACAACACCGATTACGAAGCGGCGGGGCTGGGGGATTACGGCAAGCCGGGCAATTATTTCGAGCGCCAGGTCGCGCGCTGGACCAAGCAATACCGCATGGCCGAAACCGAGCAGATGCCGGCGGTCGAGAAATTGATCGACTGGCTGCCGCGCACATTGCCCGAGCAGACGCGCACCTCGATCGTCCACGGCGATTACCGCATCGACAACATGATCTTCGATGCGCGAGCGCCCAAGGTGATCGCGGTGCTCGACTGGGAGCTTTCGACGCTCGGCGATCCGCTCGCCGATTTCTCGTATATGCTGATGAGCTGGGTCACCGAGCCCGAGGGCCGCTCGGGCGTGAAGGGGCTGACCGGGCCGGAGACCGGCATCCCCACGATCGAGGAGATGACCGAACGCTATTGCGCCGCGACCGGGCGCGACGGCGTGCCCGATCTCAACTGGTATTTCGCCTACAACCTCTTCCGCCTCACCGGCATCGTGCAGGGGATCAAGAAGCGGATCGTCGAGGGCACCGCCTCCAGCGCGCATGCCGAGCGATCGGCGGCGGGCGTGTACCGCCTCGCCGATGCGGCGTGGGAGTTCGCGCGGAAGGCGGGGGCGTAATAGCCGTCATCCCGGCGAAAGCTGGGATCTCATGCGGCTTGAGACCCCAGCTTTCGCTGGGGTGACGGATATGAGGAGAGAAAGATGTCGCTATTCGACCTGACGGGAAAGGTCGCGATCGTCACCGGATCGTCGCGCGGGATCGGCAAGGCCTCGGCCGAGGCGCTGGCCGATCAGGGCGCGAAGGTGGTGATCTCCAGCCGCAAGCAGGAAGCGTGCGATCCCGTCGCCGCGGCGATCAACGCCAGGCACGGGAAGGACACCGCGATCGCGGTTGCCGCCAACATCTCCGACAAGGAGGCGCTGCGCCATCTGGTCGAGGAAACGCGCCGCGCGTTCGGCAAGGTCGACGTGCTGGTCTGCAACGCCGCGTCCAACCCCTATTACGGGCCGCTGGCGGAGATCGCCGACGAGCAGTTCCGCAAGATCCTCGACAACAACATGCTCTCCAACCACTGGCTGATCCAGTTCGTCGCGCCCGAGATGCGCGCGCGCCGCGAGGGATCGATCATCATCGTCTCGTCGATCGCAGGCTTGCGCGGCTCGCCGGTGATCGGCGGCTACGGCGTGTCGAAAGCGGCGGACTTCCAGCTCGCACGCAACTATGCGGTCGAATACGGGCCGGACAACGTCCGCGTGAATTGCGTCGCGCCGGGGCTGGTGCGCACCGATTTCGCCAAGGCCTTATGGGAAAATCCCGAGACCGAGAAGCGCAGCACGCAGGGCGCGCCGCTGCGCCGCATCGGCGAGCCGCACGAGATCGCCGGCGCGGTGGTCTATCTCGCCGCGCCCGCCAGCGCGTTCATGACGGGCCAGGCGATCGTGGTCGACGGCGGCGTGACGATCTGACGCGACGCGTCACCCCAGCGAAAGCTGGGGTCTCGAGCCGCAAGCGCGCTCGAATGGCATGATATCCCAGGTTTCGCTGGGATGACGGAGGAAGAAATGACGCAGCGGTTCGCAGGCAAATCGATCATCGTCACCGGCGCGGGCTCGGGGATCGGGCGCGCGACGGCGCGATTGTTCGCCAGCGAAGGCGGTCGCGTGATCGTCGCGGACAAGACCGATGGTGCGGACGAAACCGCGAAGCTGATCGCCGATGCGGGCGGCGTCGCGAAGGCGCTGCGGATCGATGCGGGCGGCGAGGCGGACGTGATCCGCGCGATCGACCTCGCTGTGTCGGAATATGGCGGGCTCGACGTGATGTTCGCGAATGCCGGGATTTCGGGCGGCCTCGCCAACATCTTCGACACCTCGGTCGAACTGATCACCGACGTGCTGCGCGTCAACCTGATCGGTCCGTTTCTCGCGGTGAAGCATGCCGCGCCGAAGATCGCCGCGCGAGGCGGCGGGGCGATCGTGCTCACCGCGAGCGTGGCCGGTATCCGCTCGGGCGCGGGCTCGCCGGCTTATTCGGCCTCGAAGGCAGGCGTGATCAATCTCGCGCAGGTTTCCGCGCAGCAACTTTCGGGTTCGAACGTGCGCGTCAACGCGATCTGCCCCGGCCTCACCGAAACCGGCATGACCAAACCGACCTTCGATTACGCCCGCGACGCCGGCAAGATGGACCGCGTCGGCCGCCTCAACCCGCTGCGGCGTGGCGCGCAGCCCGAGGAACTCGCCAAGGTTGCCGCCTTCCTCGCCTCGGACGATGCTAGCTACGTCAACGGCCAGGCGATCGCGGTCGATGGCGGTCTGTCATCGAGCCATCCGGTGACCAGGCAGGAATACGGCCGTACCGCCGTCTGATCGGGATTCCAGGCCGAAGCGTACCTGGCCGGGACGGAATCGCCGCCCCGGCCCGATACGTTAGCGGCAGACGCGAACGCGATGAAGATGCCGCCATACGATCCGACAATGCGTGCGGCCGTGCCAACGACGATGGCCGTGCCAACCATGGCGATTGCCATGCCAGCCGTGATGGCTGTTGTGATGATAGGGACGGGCTTCGGCGCTGGTCGCAGCCATCGTGGCCGTCGTCAGCAATCCCACAGCTGCCAGTATCTGGAATACCTTCATCGGATGTCCTCTCTCTCCCGGGGATCGGGCAAGCGCGTCATACACGAAACGAAATGCGGCGTCGCTGAACACGATGGAAGGCTGGCATTCATCCTGCGCTAGCCGCGTATCCGGATCAGGGCTTCCTGTGTCACGCTCGCGACCAGCCGGCCGTCGCGGGTGAAGATCTGGCCGCGGTTGAAGCCGCGCGCGTGGCCGGCCCACGGGGTGTCGGTCGCGTAGAGCAGCCACTCTTCGGCGCGGAACGGCTCGTGGAACCAGAGCGCGTGATCGAGGCTGGCGGTCTGCACATTGTGCGTCATCCAGTTGACGCCGTGCGGCAGCATCGCCGTGCCGAGCAAGGTCATGTCCGAGGCATAGGCCAGGATCGCGCGGTGCATGGCTTCGTCGTCGCCGATCGGGGCGACGAGGCGGAACCAGCTGAACTGCGCGGGCTCCTGCGGCTCGGGCTTGAACCAGCGGCGCGGATTGACCGGGCGAATCTCGATCGGCCGCGCGCGCAGCATGTGCTTGCGAAACTTCTCGGGGATGTCGTCGATCTGCTCCTTGCGCAGTTCGCTCTCGGACTTGAGCGTTTCGGGCGG
>Ga0153956_1000655_pt1 | contig 36382 bp, 36 predicted proteins | sample TSFL040MetaG_FD_104704 | JGI IMG/M metagenome (GOLD analysis project Ga0153956, IMG submission 104704) | Attine ant fungus gardens microbial communities from Florida, USA - TSFL040 MetaG | ecosystem: Host-associated > Fungi > Mycelium > Unclassified | place: USA: Florida, Wekiwa Springs... | reverse complement strand
TATCAGATAAGGCGCAACAAGCGCCCACTCGTCATCAGAAACGTCAGAAGGATAAGTTTTGCGGGGATTCGACATCCCGCAAACCTCCAGTCTTATAGTTTACCAGTCCCTAACAGCCTCTAGACAGTAAGTCCACTCACTTCACTTTTGCAAACGGGCCATATTGATCGTAGACAGCTGGTTTGAAGCCGATCGATGGGCCCTATTGCAGGCAACGCCATTGCACGTACTCCTTGCCCTCCGTTGTATTCTGGATCTGATACACAAAGCGGCCGAAGCAATAGCCTTCTGCTTGGCCGGAGATCGCTGCCAAGAAGAAGGCTTGCGGAAAGTTCTTGTGTACGACACTCGCTTGGCAGTAACGGATCTTGTTCTTGTCGTCGTAGCGGAGCTGGGTGATGTTCTCTATCGTCGCTGTCCAATCAGAGACTGTCTTCTGAGCGGCGGCGAGGCCTGTCTTGTCGTCTCCTGCAAACTCCATTTTGAGGACGTCGTTAAAAAACGCCTTTCGTTCGATCACCATCTTTGAGAGGATGATGTTGCGTGGACGGGAAGCATCGCATGTATCGATGCCAGAGCTAAATCCAGATTTTCCCGTCGCGAGGGCAATAAGAATAACGAGTGCGAGAATCGCCAGTGGCACATTCTTGAGCATGGTGGACCTCAATTGACGGTCCTGCGGTAGGGAACTGAGTCATTATTCAGCTGCCACTCCGACATAGCGTATTTGACGGCGTCACTTTCCGGATCGACAAAAGTCCAGCCACGGGCAAGATAGTTTTTTGCGGTCAATTCATTGCCTTTAAGACCGATAAAAACCATCAAACCACAAGCTACGACGTTTGATATCAGGTTCGGATTTCCCTGGGGGTCTCGAATCAGACCGAGAATGGCTACGCAGTTCATCGCCAGAAACAGCATTCCCCAGAAGGTCAGCCCCTTCCTGAACAGTGGTATCCCGAAGACCGGGGAGAGAAGGAAAAGGTACCAGCTCCAGCCAACTGATATGGTTTGGATTTCTTTGGTGTAGGGATTTTGTATCGCAACTTTCTTCAGCATTTTGAACCTCGCTTGAGAATTGAATGATAGGGACTATAATCCCTAGAGACTATATGCCTTGAAGTGTTCCATCCTGCAATGCAGGATTGGCAGGCCATTGTCGGCGCGAATGTTAGGAGGATCCGCCAGCATAGGCGGATGACCCAAGAAGAGCTCGCTTTTGCTGCTAAAATCGATTTGACGTACGTGGGCGGAATTGAGCGGGGCAGGCGCAATCCAAGTCTTCTGGTCATGACCCGTATTGCCGCAGCCTTGGAAGTCAGCCCCGCCAAGTTATTGGCAGACTAATATTCCTCAGCCAGCATGATCGTCATGACCCGCTCGGTTACGGCAGGGTCGGCTGGGTTTGGTGAATGGAATCGCATCGATTTGTCGAAGTAATCGATCTTGAAGAAGACCGAATGGCCATCAAAATCGAACGCCCCAAAGTCGTGCTCGCTATGTGGGTCGTTCTCGTGGCAAAAATCGTCGAATGTTGCCAAGGTTGTTACGAGACGCTGGACTGCCTCTGATCCCAGGGCGGCTATGCCCGGAGTGATGACGGCGCCCCCTCCAAGAAGGTGCTGCCTGAGCTCATCATTGAGCACACGAATGCGATCCGTGTCTTTGGACATGGTTGATCTCCGTTTGAATGTAAAGCTGAAAGGAATGGAGCCCAGCTCATGCCGGGCTCAAGAGAGGGCGCCTAAAACGGCCCTGGATAAACTCGGGCAATCATACTGATATGCCGGATACAGGTGGGGGAGCCTGAGAAGTCACGATAGCGTAGGGTAAGAAGGTCGCCCTCACGTTTGAGGACTATGCCTTCCCACCAACCGTCTTCGGGGCTTTCTTGCATCAAGACCATGTCGCCGGGAGCGGTTTCGTCCCAGGTCAGCGGCAGGCCCCTAGTGGACTTTGGTGTCGAGGAGCTTGGGGTAGGTGTAGGCTTTTCAATAGGGGCCTTATCAGCTTTGCGGACATTCTCCTCGCTCGCCCGATGAGCTTGAAGAATCTTATCGTGAAGGTCCTTTCGAATGATCGGAACAATGAGCTTGTCTTTGGAAAATAGTCGTCCAACCGGCAGCTTGGTACCTAGTGCCGCGAGTTCACCAGAGGGTCGAACGACGACGTGAAACTTCATGTCCATCGCGACGGAAGCGATATCGTCTTTGATTTCACGAAATTTTGCGCCGCGAGGTTTGCCGTCCCAGTCGAGACCGAACACGAAAAGCGGCGGCGTAGTAGCTGCGGTTGCTTTGGCGGATTTCTTGCTCATGAGGTGCTCCTAGATATGCAAAAGGGAGCCGACGGCTCCCTAACAAACGCGATCAAAGATTGGGTGACTTATTAACGAGCGGTGTTATCTGCGGGACTGGCTTTGCCGGGATTGGTGAGCGCCACCGCAAAGCGATGACGCAGGAAAAGGCCTTGTTGCGGATAATCTCTCAGGCGCAGGGTCAAAATATTTTGCTGGCGCTGAACAACAACAGCCTCCCACCATCCAACGGTGGCTCCGCCGTGCAGCAGGACCAAATGATCGATATCGATATTTTGCCAGTCTTGCGCCAGAGCAGGGTAGGTCGGCAGGGGTGGATAGGGCTCCTTATCCGGAATGCCCTCAAGATTATCCAAGCTCTCCGGGACAATGCCTACCTCTGCCGCGTCTGCAGCCTGCAGCGACGATTTCTCCGAGTTCAGAAGCTTTGCGTGCAGATCAGCCCGTATATTAGGAATGAACGCTTTCCCGCTCGCGTACATGCGACCGAGCGGGAGTTTCATAGCTAGCTCAGCAAAGGCACCGACCGGGCTTTTGACGATTTGTAGTCCGAGGTCCTTAGCTGCCAATTCTATCTCGGACTTGGCCTCCAAGAAACGGGCGCCGCGGGCTTGGCCATTTTCATCTTTTCCAAAGACAAACATCGCGCTGATGGTTGGATCCTTTTCACCCCGTTTAGCGGGTTGAGATTGAGGGACTTTTTTGGAAGGCATGCGATGCTCCTTAAAACGCAAAAGGGAGCCAGTAAGGCTCCCTTGAGTGGCGGGTTCGGATTGATGGATATTTGATCAGGTGGCTCGGACATCAAAAACCTCTCAATCCAGCTAAGTCGCGAATCGGCCTAGCAGATTGAGTATATAGGAATATAAACCTATATACAACAGATGACTTTAAGCCGCTAAATCGCTGTTTTTAGCGCATTGAGAGGCTCGCGACCGCAGAGCGAACCGACTTGGCAATAGCTCAGCGAGCAAGCTTTTCGGTCATCGATCCGGTTGCCATTGCACATATTAAAGTGCTCGCCAGCGCAGTAACGCCAGATTGCGTTTTGTACAAACCGGGGAAAGTCGACTGGAAAAGCGGTGTTGAATTCTCTCGCATCAATCTGTGCTGATGCATCCCTAATGATGTTGGCACAGCTGCCGGGCCGGTAACAATGAGGCCCATAAAGGTGGTTCGCCCCGAAGTGATCGAGAATGCCGGTCCGATGAAAGAAATTATGGACCAGGGAATCGACCGCAACCATATCTTTGCCCATTGTGAACCAATGTGGCTTCGCAGTAGGCGCACAAAGTAGGAGACTGGACAGACTCATCATGAGAATTTTGTCGGAGATGCCGTGAACATGGCGTAGTGGGGCAAGCAGAGCCGTTTCCAGCGTCAAGTCTAGTGAAAGTCGCTCGTCAAGCCAGCGGAGAAAGTTGCCGTTCGCAAAATCGCGGACAAACAGATAAAAGCTGTAAGCGGTTTGATTAAGCCGTCCGTTGCGCAGCGGATGTCGTGGCAATGGGCAATTATCGATATGCGCGAGTTCGTTGCAGTGCGCGGACGTTTTGTTGTACCCGCACTTGGCAAAGCGCCAATAATTGCGAAGTCGAGGACAGGAGGGGCGGCGGCTTAGCTCAGCGTCTATTTGCTGCCAGCTGGCACTTCCATGCTTCAATGCGAAACCACTGGCGACGGTGTCTGAAATACCTTGGTAGCCGAACGAGCTTAATAGCCAATTGAAAACGGGTACGGGATCGTCACGTTCGATCGCTTGAACAACACCCTGATTGCGAAGGTCCGTCTCAATGTCGATCAAAAATGTCGGTGAGCCGGCAAGCGCGCAGGTGGCGTAGATTAAACGAACGATACTGGGTGAGTTTAGATGAGAGATACGAGCCTCCGTTGCGCATCACTGTCACCTTCGATGTAACGCTGCGTTGTTTGGATCGAACGATGACCGGCGAGTATCTGAACATCGCGCAACGAACCGCCTGCGCGGTACACCGACCGCGCCGCTTTCGTAATGAAGGTGCGACGGCCCGAATGAGACGAGCAACCGGCGAGACCCAAAGCCGAGTAAGCACGATTGAACCATACGACAATGCTCAAAGGCGTCATGGCTTTTCCGCGTTGAGATTGGATTATGGGACCAGTAGCGCGACTCTTACGGGTAAGGTGCCTTAAGGCGTCTTTGAGGTCCTGGTGAATGGGGATGCGGCGTCCACTGCGCTTCTTGGCGATGCGATCTTCAAGCTCGATTGTGTCCGCAACCTCGCCGACCGCGTTCAAAATCATCGGCCATGTCAGTTGCGCAATTTCTGCGGCTCGGAGCCCAGCTTTCACGGACAGGAGCACAATAACCCGATTGCGGACAGGCTGTCGCGTGTTGTCCGCGAAATGTAGAAGATCATTGATGTGATCGGCGGATAAAATCTTTGCTTGTTTGTCTGGCATGATGCGCTCGATTCAAAAGATACGTCGAGCGTAAAGCCGAAAGCTAATCTCGCAATGGAGAATTAGGGCGATGCTGACTGATAAGGAAATAGCAAAAAGCTTATCGGTTTTCTGATTTGGCTCGTTCAACTCGCAATTGTGCGATCTTGTAAAATGCCTGGTCGCAATATCGCGGCGATTAGTCTGAGCCTTAGGCGCTCGGACGCCAGGAGATAAACGAGATGGCTGACAGAAGTTTTTTTCACGGAACGACGATGGTTTATCGCGTGACGCCTAGAGACGAGTTCGGTATCGATTGTTGCCAATGCGATTACGACGTCTCGATGGAGTTTGATTCAAGGCCGCAGGATGCCCGCGCAATTCGTGAAGAAGCGCGAGGCAAAGGAAAGAAGCCAAGAAAGCTTCGGTATGACGAGTTGCAAAATGAGTTGTTGGTTATCCTTGGTCCAGGGATGTCTGCAAACGGCGCGGTGGCCCAGTTGGAAAGATTGATTAAAGTTTTTAGGGAGCGCGGAATGTTGTGCGGTCGCGACAGTACCGAGGAATATGTGATGGAGACGGTGGGGAAGGATACTCATCGATATTACGACTGATGGATCATAAGTCGGGTACTGATAAGCTTTGACCGCAAAGCTTATCAGTCGATCCGCTGCGCTCTGGACGGCTATGGGCATGTCTTGATCAAGCGATCAAGCGGCCGTGGACATAATCTCATCCCCACGTGTACGTTAGCGGCTGAGACCAAAACTAAGATATCGATTGATAAAGGGGGAAAGATATGGCTGGAACAACTTTTCAAACCAATCCAATTGACCTGAATACACTGCTTGAAGACTGTCGCGATGGTGTCATTCAACTTCCGGATTTTCAGCGAAGCTGGGTTTGGGACGAAGACCGCATCAAGAGCCTGATAGCATCTGTTTCACGTGCATTCCCCGTCGGCGCGCTGATGTCATTGAAGACCGGCGGCGAGGTGAATTTCAGGCCGCGACCCATTGAAGGCGCTCCGCCCGAGGCGGCGAAGGTGTCGCCGCAATCTTTACTTCTCGATGGTCAACAGCGTATGACTTCGCTTTATCAGGTCACCGTGCGTGGCAAAGTTGTAGAGACCGTGACCCCAAGAAAGAAAAGGGTTAAACGCTGGTTCTACATCGATATTCGAAAGGCAATGGATCCGACGACCGATCGGGAAGAGGCGATCATTGGCGTGTCGGAAGACAAGGTTGAGCGAACCGATTTCGGACGTGGCATCAAGCTCGATTTATCGATACCTCAAAATGAGTATGCGGAGTTCATGTACCCGGTATCTCAAGTTTTCGATTGGGATAAGTGGCAAGACGGCTTTGATAATCATTGGAAAGGCGATCAGCACGAAGCTACGCGCAATATCTTCCGCGAATTCAAACGAAGCATTTTGGAAAATTTCAAATATTATCGCGTGCCGGTGATCACTTTGGAACGGTCGACGTCGAAAGAGGCGGTTTGCGTCGTCTTCGAGAAGGTCAACACCGGCGGCAAACCTCTCGATGCGTTTGAGCTTGTGACCGCCATGTATGCTGCGTCAGGGCACGAGCTGCGTAAGGATTGGTACGGAGATAGCCAAACCAAAGGACGCCTAGCGCGTTTCAAAGAAACGCTACGTCCCGCTGAATCTGAAGCCGGAATCATTGCTGGCGTTGGAAATACTGATTTTCTTCAGGCCGTTTCCCTGTTTCATACACGCGAGCGGCGGCGAGCGGCCGAAATGGAAGGTAAGCAGGGCAAGGAGCTGCCAGCGGTTTCAGGAAATCGCCAGGCGCTCCTCAATCTGCCGTTAGAGGCCTATAAAAAATATGAAAGCCAAGTGGAGCAAGGTTTTGTGCGGGCCGCAAAGTTTCTGCACATGCTTCACATATATCGAATTTTCGATCTTCCCTATCAGTCGCAGATCGTTCCGCTTGCAGCTATTTTGGCTGATATCGGCAACGATTGGGAAAATGAGGCCGTACGCTCGAAGCTCGTCCAGTGGTATTGGAACGGCGTGTTTGGCGAGCTCTATGGCTCCGCCGTTGAGACTCGCATCGCGCGCGATTTCTTGGAAGTGCCTGTTTGGCTTGCGGGAGGTGTTGAACCGTCAACTGTAAGTGAAACGCTATTTCGAGCGGATCGCCTGAAAACCATGCGAATGCGATTGTCCGCCGCATATAAAGGAGTTAATGCGTTACTTATGAAAGAAGGGGCGCAAGATTTTCGTTCTGGCCAGAAATTTGACCATACGATTTTCTTCGGCGAGAACGTCGATATTCATCACATCTTCCCGCAAGACTGGTGCAAGTCAAACGGCATCAAGTCAGAGGTATACGATTCAATAATCAACAAGACGCCGCTTTCATTCCGAACGAATAGGATCATCGGCGGCGTCGCGCCATCTGACTATCTGGCGAAATTGGAAAAGGGCAACGACAAAATCCCGGCGATTCCTGCTGACAAAATCGATCAATTCCTCAAGTCGCATCTGATCGATCCCGTATTACTTAGATCAAACAATTTCGAGATGTTCATGGCGGACCGACAGAGGAAACTGCTTGCACTCATTGAGGAGGCGATGGGCAAGTCTGCCTACACCGGCGAGGTTGCAGAGGAGGGGGAGGATATCGAAGGTGACGAGGTCAGTTTAGAATCTGGCCTGACCTTAGCGGCCTGACCTCCATCCTGTAGACTATCATTTTCTAGCGGTTTAAGCGCCGTGATAGGTTGGCTGAGGCTTAAGAAGCTTCATGACCAGCCTATCTCGTTAAAAGCTAACATGGCGGCGAAGATGTCGGTCGGGCCTCTCAATTAAGCTCCTTGCAACGTGAGAACCACGTAAGCTAGCTGGACGACACTTCAAGCGCATGCTAAAGTGTTGTAAACAACACCTTGGAGCGTGCTCTGGCGATTCGATATACTCCTGGACAGTTCCGAGATGCTCTCGGCCTTACGAAAGAAACATTCCGATACTGGAAAAGGGATTTGCCTGCGTTAGCTGCGGTTGCCGGCCACAGCCCCTGCTTTGGTCCGAGCGAGTTGGTGGCGACTGCTGTTGCCAAGCAGGCGGTTGAACTTGCCGGAGTCTCGATCGGTCGACTGGCTCCTTTAGCCGCGCAACTTTTTGCGCTCTGTGAACAGAGGTCGTGGCCGCAACTCGAGCGGCTGTCTGCTATACTGTTTCTGCAGACGGGACATGTATCATTCGTTGAGCTGGCGGCGCCATTTCCTGGCCAAGAGCCGGCCATTGTGATTCCCTTAGAGCCGGTCATCCGCGAGCTACGGGATCGACTTCTTGCTGCGGATGTTGACCTGCAATCAAGTCTTGCGTTTCCGCCCGTTGCGGTCGCTTCGAGGAGGCGCCGATGACCGCTGCTCTGGACCGGATCGCAAAAGAAACTGAGCGCCTTGGTTATCGTGCAGACGCAATCGTACGCGATTATCCTTTTAGCATGCTCACTACGCCAGGAGATTCTAGCACTCGGCGAGCGCCCCTTGCTGTCTTCACGCAAACGCCACCATCATATCGATCAGCGGCGTTCGGCGCTGCCTTGGGAGACTTCAATTCGGCAGAAAGTGTTGTGCGCGGATTCCGCGATTTAGGAGCGCCACTCTTTTTTGTTGTTGAGGCGGATATTGTATCAGTTTGGCAAGTCTATGCCGGCGGCCCTCCTCGTTTACTCGAAAGTGCCTCGTTAGAGGCGATTGATCGACTTTTCGAAGCTCGTCGAAAAGCATGGAATCCGGAATCAATTTATCGAGCAAAATCGATCGGCCGTTTCAATGCCGCTTACCAACTCGATTTTGTCGATATTGGTCTCATGCCCGCGATCGAGGGCCAGATTCATGAGAAGCTTGATCGACTCTTGAACGAGACGCTTGCAGCGACGCGAGATGCCGGCGTTGCGGACAACGACAAGGCATTGTTTCAAGGTGTTTTCCGTCTCGTTGCTGCGAAAATCCTGACCGATCGAGAGCATCACGCGACTACAACATGGAATAAAGATGATGTTCGCTCAGTCCTTGCTGGGATCGGAAACTTTTATGGGTTGTCTGACCCACTTTCGACGAATGTCATCGGTAACAAATTGGCCGCAGCATGGAACATTCTTCGGTCGGGGTTAAACGTATCTAACATCTCTGCAGACGATCTCGCATTCGTTTATGAAAATACGCTAGTTACTCCTGAGACACGCCGCGTCTATGGTACACATAGCACTCCGCGTCACGTCGCAGAGTACATCGTGGGTCGTCTCGATCTTTGGCGCGGTGCATCGGATCCGCCACGAGTCTATGAGCCATTTGCGGGGGCTGGTGTTTTCTTGGTCTCGGCGCTCCGCCATCTCAGGGAAGGGTTGCCTCAGGATTGGACGGACCGGCAGCGTCATGATCTATTGGTGAAGAAGATCAAAGGCAGCGAAATCGATGCGTTTGCGCGCGAGGTTGCTGTTTTATCTCTTATCCTAGCCGACTATCCGAATAAGAATGGCTGGAAGATCGAGACCGTCGATCTGTTTGAGGACAATGCATTAGCGTCACGTCTAGCGAAAGCTGATGTGGTGCTCTGTAATCCGCCGTTTGAAATTTTCAACGATCAGGAGCGCCAGCTTTACCCGCAAGTTGCAGCGGTCAGCGGCGCGAGAGCCGAAGCTGTTCTCAGCCTTACACTTCGCGCCGCGCCCAAAGCGATTGGGTTTGTGCTTCCGCGTGCTTTTCTCATGGACAGAGCATATCGGGCGCAGCGACAAGAAATTGAACGCCTTTATCGGGAGATTGAACTCGTCTCCTTGCCTGATGGAGTCTTCAAAGTCTCTCAAGTCGAGTCAGCGTTGTTAATCGCGCGCGATCTTCGTCAGCCGAAGGACGCACAAATTGTCCGATCGAGTGAAGTGGATGACGCTGATCGCCGTTCTTTTGTGTTCACCGGCTTACCCTCGAGACAGCGAGAAGAGGCTCGTGGTGCGGCAGAGGTCGGGACGGTGCCATTGTGGATTCCACCGCTTGGGCCTCTATGGAGGCGTCTGGCGCAAGCGCCGCGCGTTGGTGATTTCGTCAATGGGCATTGGGGGCTACGTTGGAAGGATGGTCGGCAAAGCAGCGCTGGCTCGGATCGACCGGGACCAAACCGGGAGGAGGGGTTGCTGGGAGCAAGCGATCATCGCCAGTTTGTGCACGGCCCAACAACCTGGCTTGATGTAAACCCGCAGCATCTCTACGGGGGTGGAAACCTGCCGTGGAAATCTCCAAAAATTCTCTGTAACGCGGCGCGATTGAGTCGGAGCAATTGGCGCCTCGCCGCGGTCGTGGATCGCGATGCTCTCATTGTATCACAGCAATTCATGGGTCTTTGGCCGAAAGACTTAAACGTCGATCTGGACGCTCTCGCGGCCGTGCTCAACGGACCGATCGCGAATGCATACATGGCCGATCATTCGACCGAAAAGCGGTTCAGGATTCAGTCGCTTCTTAACGTGCCTGTGCCCGCTATACTTCCGCCCGAGCTAGGAGACCTTGCGCGCGCATATACGTCGCTCTCAATGCAAAGGCATGCACTGAGGAACGTCCAGCGACTTTCGCATCTTCTGGATCAGATCGATCAGCTCGTTCTCGATGCCTATGACCTGCCGCCACGTTTGACGCGGGCGCTGCTCGCGTCCTTCACGGGTGCAAGCCGCCCGGTTGCGCATGAGTGGCAACCCTGGGCCGTATCACTTGACGATCCGGCGCTTTCTCTTGCGGAAATTAGAAGCGGGATTTTGGAAAGAGCGCGAGGAAACTGGCCACTCGACAAGCTAAAGCCGCTGCCGTCCAACGAAGCCGCCGAGGCGGCTCCCTATCTTCCGTGAGGGCTCGGTGAACGGCTATATACTCGACACCTCAGCTCTGTCTGCCTATTTGAATGAGCAGCATCCCAATCATGCTGCAGCGTTGGCAGTTGTTGACGCACTTCCGGTGGAAGCGGCGAAGCTGGTCTCCGTGGTGACATTGGCTGAGCTAGACTATGGTATTCGCTTCGCCGAGCTTCAGGGTAGCCCGCGATTGGCCGAGTATAGGCAACGCTTGGGCATTGTGCGACAGTATGCGTCTTTGGATTTGACTCGGCATACGAGCGATGCTTATGCCGAGCTGAAGGTCCGTTTGGCGTCTCAGATGCAGCGGAAGGCCGGGAAAAAAATGAGACGCTGGATTGAAGATTGGGTCGAAGTTGGCTCTGGAAAGCGTCTCCAAATCGACGAGAATGATCTCTGGATTTGCGCGCAAGCGAAGGAGCGTGATCTCATCGTCGTGACGGGAGATGCTGATATTCGGCAACTCGCTTCCTTTGATCCGGATTTGAAAATCGTGTTGACGCAGACATGAGCCGTACCTTTGTAACGGAGACATCGTCTGGTTCAACCATTTGTGGGCAAGTAGCGATTGTTATGTGCTTCAAGGCTCACATTTCGGTTTGTGGAGCGGGCTTTGCTTGAGTTATTTTCCAGATTAGTTAATCGCGACGGACGTCGGACGGAAGCTGAAATTCAGGCAGACGTGCGGCAGTTTATTCTTTCAGCTCCATTCGAGCTGGAGGAATCAGACCTTTCTGTCGTCACGCTTGAGGCGGCGGTGGGAGATCGCAGGCGGATTGACGTTGAAGTTGGATCAACGGTCATCGAAGTAAAGCGTGACCTGCGTCGCGACCGCGTTAAGCGAGAAGCCGAGGAACAGCTCGCGGGATACGTTGAGCATCGGATGAACCAAACGGGATTGCGTTACGTTGGAGTGCTTACCGACGGCGCGGCCTGGGTATGCTACGACCTGATATCCGACCAACTCCGAGAAGTTTCGTCTATCACTTTAGCCGAGGGGCAAGCGGATCTTGATCGACTCGTCGTGTGGCTGGAAGGCGTGCTGGCGACGGCTCAGAACATTACACCCTCCGCCCACAACATCGAGGCTCACTTAGGCGCGGGAAGTAGCGCCTACGCTTTAGATAGAGCTACGCTCTCGGCATTGTATGACCGGCACCGTAAAAGCCCGACAGTCAAGATGAAACGCACGCTCTGGTCGCGCCTCTTGACCTCAGCTTTAGGTACGCAATTTGAAGATACGGACAGCTTGTTTATCGAGCACACACTTCTCGTAAATACTGCGGAAATTATTGCTCATGCTGTGCTTGGTCTCCCGGTGGAAACCGTCAGTCCCGCGGCGCTTTTAGCTGGTGAGAAATTTGACGAGTCAGGAATTCATGGCGTCGTTGAGCCTGACTTCTTTGATTGGATTATTGAAGTCGACGGCGGGGAGAGCTTCATACGAACCCTCGCGAAGCGCTTGAGTCGTTTTAAATGGACGGCCGTCGAACAAGATGTGTTGAAGGTCCTTTATGAGAGTATTATCGGCGCGGAGACGCGAAAGCGGCTTGGCGAGTACTACACACCTGATTGGCTGGCCGATGTAATTGTTACAGAAACTATTGACGATCCCCTTAGCTTGCGAGTCTTGGATGCCGCATGCGGTTCAGGAACGTTCCTTTTCCACGCCATTCGACTCTTCCTTGCGGCGGGAGAGAAAGCCGGTATAACCGCCGCCGAGCTAATCGACCGCGTTACGCGGCAGGTTATCGGAATGGATTTGCATCCGGTTGCAGTAACCTTAGCTCGCGTCACTTATCTTCTTGCCATCGGACGCCAACGGCTGCTCGATCCTAGCCGAAAAGAGATTCAGATCCCCGTTTACCTGGGTGACTCGATCCAGTGGCAAGAACAAGACACAGATTTGTGGGCTGCCGGAAATCTTGTCATCCGCGCAGATGACAATCGCGAGCTCTTCCATTCTGAACTGTCTTTTCCCGACGGGCTTCTGGAAGACGCTGCTACATTTGACCAGCTCGTCGATGAGCTCGCGGATCGCGCCTCAAAAAGAAAGCCTGGCGCGGCCGTCCCGTCGTTAAATGCGGTATTTTCGCGACTAGCGATTCCAGAGAAATATCGCTCCACCATTGACGGCACATTTAAAACGATGTGCCGTCTTCATGACGAAGGTCGGGACCATATCTGGGGATACTACGTCCGCAACCTTGCTCGGCCCCTCTGGTTGTCGCGCGAGCAAAATCGCGTGGACATCCTGATCGGTAATCCACCATGGTTAGCCTTTCGCCACATGACGCCCGATATGCAGAAGGCTTTCCGAGCAATGTCAGAGGCGAGAGGTTTATGGGCTGGGGCTGAGATCGCAACGCATCAAGATATGTCAGGACTGTTTGCGGTTCGAGCTTGCGAACTTTATCTACGTGATGGGGGCCGTTTTGCGCTCGTATTGCCGAACGCTGCAATCGACCGCGAGCATTATGCAGGTTTCCGCAAGGGCCACTACGGCGGCAAGGGTGGAGAGTTGTCGCTGTCATTCGACTCGTCGTGGGATCTCAGAAGGCTCAGGCCTCACTTTTTCCCCAGAGCCGCAAGCGTTGCCTTTGGCTCTCGCGTCGGAGAACATACTGACCGGTGGTCGGGGCGAGAAATGCCACAAAACGTTCAGATATGGACAGGAAGGCTTAAGACGCCCAATGCATCTTGGAGCATGGCACAGAACTGGCTCAAGCGTGCCCCCGGTCGCGTTCAATACGTTGGCCAGCTCACGAAGTCGCCGTATGCTCCGTCGTTCACGCAAGGCGCCACTTTTACTCCGCGCTTCGCCTTCGTTGTTGAGAAACGGGAAAGTTCTTCTCTCGGACTTCCAGCCGGAAGGATCGCTGTTCAATCATCTCGCAGCGTACAAGAAAAGAAGCCGTGGAAGGACCTGCCGGATATCTCTGACATAGTCGAGTCGGAATATGTGCGCCCATTCTTTACAGGCGAAAACGTACTTCCTTTCCGTCTTGGCAAAGCTCAGCTGGCAGTTGTCCCGTGCGGAAAAGCGGGCCTACTTGATGCCGCTCATATCGAAATGAGTCCGGGGCTTCATCGCTGGTGGCAAAAAGCTGAAGCTTTTTGGAATGACCATCGTTCGAGTGATCGGCTTACGTTGGCCGAACGTCTTGACTATCAAGCGACCTTGTCGAAGCAATTCCCAATATCGGGGCTTCGTATCGTTTACAATAGGGCGGGAATGCACCTAGTCGCCGCGAAAGTGACTGATAGGCGCGCACTTATCGCAAACGGCCTCTACTGGGCGACCGTTCGGTCTAATGAAGAAGCGGACTACCTATGCGCGGTCATGAATGCGCCCGCTCTCACCGAGATGGTGCGCCCGTTCATGTCATACGCGAAAGACGAGCGCGATATTCACAAGCATGTCTGGGAAGTACCCATCCCGCTGTTCGATGAGTCCAATTCGACACACCGAAGGTTGGCAAAACTGGCAAAAGATGCCGAGGCTGTCGCAGCGCAGTTTTCGGTGAACGATGATCTGCATTTCGCTGCGACTCGACGACATATCCGCGAAGCCATCGGTGCAACCGAAGCAGGGCAAGAGATTAACGAAATCGTTTTCGAAATGTTTGGTTGAGCGGAATATCTGCGCTGCAGGTCGTTAGTTTAATTTCGACGCCATCACCAAACAGTGCCTACTAATAAGCTTTTTGGAAGTGGAGTCAGTCCGCGAACTGATAAGCTTTTAGGGAAAACCTTATAAGTTCGCGATCATCTACTATTGGCGCTGAGTGGCTCCCAGCCTAATCGACTTTTCAGTCGGGTTAAACGATGCTGAACTTATTTAACCTGGATTGAGACCAAGCGTTTCTAACTGGCGTTCCCATTCGAGAGGAAGCTCACGTAGTTGCTCGACGCCGATACGACGAGGCAGGCGCCTCTCAAGCTTACGCCCGGTGACGAGTTCGTCAAGCCAACGTCGTCCTCGTGCAATCGCATAAATCAGCGTGGCACGACGCTCCAGTTCATCGGGCACAAGGGAAATTTAGCGGTTGTTGGCTGCAGTATCGACCGAGCGTGCCTGGTCGGTGGCTCGGTCCAAGGAACGACAACTAATGAATGGGCGTCAAGGTTGCCTTCGATCAGACAGCCGTGCGAAGGCCGTGGTCGCACGCTCTTCGCGCGAACGCTTTGCCTTAGGTCTTTACGATGGGGATGGTTGCTGGTGTCGTCAGTGTTTTAGGGCTCAGTGCAACGATCACGACAATAACTATTGCTGCAATAATAGTTTTCAGATCGATGGTATCCCCATTGATGGTGGCAGCAAGTCCGATCGTTATAAATGGCAGGAACAACTGCATTTGACCGGCCAAGGAGACGCCGGCCAATGCGATGCCCGCATTCCAGGCAAAAAATCCAATCAGCATGCTGAATAGCGAGACGTAGGCAAATGCGAACCATGCCTCATGGTGCACCAACATGGCATCCGTTGGAGGATGTAACATCGCAAGAGGCAATGAGATTGGCAGAGTAAGGACCAGCATCCAGCAGATCACTTCCCATCCTGAGAAGGATCGAACTAGCAGGCCGGAGTATGCATAGCCGATGGAAGTCAAAACCGCTGCAGCCAGAATATAAATATCACCGATTCCGACACCCAGTTGAGTGCCGCTGCTCGAATAGGAAATGACGACGGATGAACCGGCAATGGCAAAGAGCCAGAACCGCGGTGATGGCCGCTCTTTCAATAGAACGCGTGCCGCAGCGGCAGACGTCAACGGCAGAATGCCCAAGATCACGCCGCTATGCGATGCTGGAACCGTCTCCAGTGCGATTGTAAGCAGAACTGGATAGGCAATGACGATCATTATGCCCGCAAAAAATAAAATCAAAAATTGTTTTGGCTGAGGTAACCGAGCGCGTGCAACAATAAGAATTGCGCAGGCGACGACGCCACTAACAACTGCTCGTCCCGATGCAATAAAGAGAGGGCTTAGGCTTGTAAGAGCTACTTTTGTTGCTGGCGCGGTTCCCGCGAACATTATCACCCCCAGCAAGGCCAACAGCATGCCTCTCGACTCTTTTCCCGAATTCGAGAGCATCGACATGGCAGGCGCTCCTGACGTCTACTTCGCTCTCTTTGCGAGATTCATTCAATTTCAGGGATGAGTATTTCCGAGATCAGCAAGTCGTCAGTTCGAGCAAGACGCGTTCAACTATGGCGCGTTCTTTCTGCTGAAGCGGCGATTGTGGTGCGATGGGCGCGCCTACATCATAGCCCTGATATTCAAGGCCCGCCTTGATACAGGCAGCGAGATTGAACTTCGCAAAAACCTCATTGATTGCCCAAAGACGCTTTTGAAGCTCGATTGCTTCGGTCCAGCGTTTTTCCGAGCACAGGTTGTACAGTTGAACGCTTTGACGAGGCAGAAGACAGGCTGGGCCGGCCATCCAGCCTGCACCACCAATCATCATGACTGATGTGGTGATATGCGAGGACGCGGCGAATATTTTCAGGCGCGATCCAACGCGATTGAGGATCGAGAGCAATCGTCCTGTATCGGTTGAAGCGTCCTTAATGTACTTGATATTCGGATGGTTGGATAATCGCTCGATGACGTCGATGCTTAATCGGCTTTGTTGAAAATTTGGATTTGTATAAATCACAATCGGAATTGCGACTGAATCGGCCACACTTAAAAAATAGGATTCGGTCTGAGCCTCGTTGAGAGGAAAATAAGTTTCGAGAACGGCGATGATGCCGTCGACGCCTGAACGTTCATATGCCCTGGCTTGCTTGATCGCTGCATGTGTTGAAGCTGCCGCGACCCCGGCGATAACGGGCACGCGTTTCGATGCGGCGCCCACGACACAATCGACGACTTGATGTTTCTGCTTTTCGTTTAAGTAGGCAAACTCGCCAGTCGACCCCAGCGGTGCGAGTCCGTGAACTCCCGCATCGACAAGATCGGTGCAGAGACGGGACAGGACGTCTGTGCGGACAGTCCCCTCCGAGTTGATGGGACTTACCAGATAGGGAAATACGCCAAAGAAATCCGTCATTTCAACCTCATTGTTAGTATATATATTATTTCAGTTGACTATTCAGTCAACTGAAATAACGTGGACTTACGCTTTCTATGAGCGCGCGTCGAACGAGTGTTATTTGTGAAGGAGACAAGAGATGGCGATCGCACGACACCCTCGGAGCAAGGAGCTCCAGGGGGCACCTTTAGAAAAAATCATGGAAACTTATGTCGGGCGCTTCGCCGAGCGTAGGGCTGACTGGGCTGCATTCGAGGATGCCAAAATTGAAGGTTTCAAGCGGGCGCAGCACCGCTTCATCGGCGCGGGTGGGTCCGGCAAGCATGGCGACAGCTCGGTCATACCGGCTGGGAATTTTACCCTGTCGATCATGTATGTGCCGCCGGGGCAGGGTAATGCAGCCCATACTCATGAAGTTGAAGAAGTCTTCTTCGTTCTTAAAGGGCATCTCGACGTCTTCATTCAGGATGAGGATGGCAGGAAGATTTCGAAGCGATTGGGTCCCTGGGAATGCATTTCATGTCCGGCAGGCGTCATTCATGGTTATGTGAATGGCAGCCTCGAGCCGGTCTATTTTCAGGTCATGCTTGGCCGGGCGAAGCCGGAAACGATGGGCTATGCCGACGACGATCTCTACAAGCGTCGCGACGCGCATTTAACTGCGTAAGAATTCAGGGCGTGGCCACCTTTCTAAGGGGCCGCGTCCTTTATTTGCGAGTGCGTAAACGAACGATGAGGCCAGCAGGAATGGTGCCTCAATCAAGCTCTTCAAATTAGTCTACATAGCAGCAACATCCTTCAACGCGCATGAGCTTGTGTCGTTGATGACCGGTTCATATGGAATGTGGTTTTGGGTGGGCGACAGCGGTCAGCAAGGCGGTAAGCGATGAGTTCTCAATATCAAGTGACAAACCCGTGGACCAACAAGGTCGTTCACTCCTTCGAGGGAGTTGGTGCTGCAGGCGTGGATGTCTACGTGAAGCGCGCTCGTCATGCTTTCAAAGAGAATGTCGGCCGTACGGCTCATGAAAGGGCTGGTTGGTTGGAGCGCGCGGCAACTGCGATTGAGGCAAGGGTCGAGGAAATTGCGGCACTGGCTGTTGCTCATATAGGGAAACCAAAACGTGCTGCGGCGATGGAGATACGTCGAAGCGCAGCATTTGTTTCCGCCTGCGCCAAGCATCTGCATGCGATGACCGGAGAAGCGCTGGTGCTGGATGCCGTGCCCGTTGGAAAAGGGCACTATGGCTTCACGAAACATGTTCCTTATGGAGTCGTTGCGGCTGTCACTCCATTTAATGCTCCTGTGAATCTCCTGGTGCAGAAGCTTGCGCCGGCTCTGGCCACTGGAAATTCCGTAATCGTAAAACCCTGTATCGAGGGCACTGAAATCGCCGAGCTGATTGTCGATCTCTTCAACCGGTCTGGGGTCCCTGAAGGGCTTGTCAGTGTCGTGAGAGGAGATCGGGAAGAGGCTGCTGCCCTGGCGGCTCATCCTGGAGTGGATGTTGTGACGCTCACGGGCGGCACGGCGGCGGGTGATGCGCTGGCACGCGCGGCAGGTGCCAAAAAATTTATAGGCGAGCTCGGCGGAAATTCGGCAAACATTGTTCTCCGTGATGCGAATCTGGATGACGCCATCGGCCGGCTGGTCATGTCCTCATTCGAGGCGAGTGGCCAACAATGTATTTCGACTCAACGCATTATCGTCGAGAAAGACATCTTCGACGTGTTCGTCCAAAAATTCTCCGATGCAGCCTCCAAGCTGAAGGTGGGCGATCCAAATCTTGATGATGTCGATGTGGGGCCGGTTGTGTCGCGTAAGGCTGCAACGCGGATACGTGCCATGATCGCAGATGCTGAAGATCGAGGTGCGAAAATTATCACGTTCGGCGATCATAAGGATTGCCTCCTTTATCCCACGATCGTTGTGAATCCGCCTTCGGCAGCCGCTCTGATAAAGGATGAGGTGTTTGGACCGGTCGTTGTTGTCATTTCGGCAAATGATGTCGACGATGCGATACAGATCGCGAATGATTGCGAATTCGGTCTCCAGGCATCCTGCTTTACATCGAACTTGAGTGCGGCTTTTCGCATGTCCGAGGAGCTGCAAGTCGGGGCGCTCTGGGTTAACGAAGCAAGTCGTTTTCGGCTGGATAACTATCCCTTTGGCGGTGTCGGCCGCTCCGGTGTGGGACGTGAAGGATTGCCGTATGCTCTTGAGGAATACACTCAGTTGAAGTTCATTGGAATCCGGCCAAGCTAATACCGCGGCAATCAATATATCGTGGCTGGAACCGCGGAATAGGTCGCGCCAGGGATGGGGATGTGTGAAGTTCCCGTTCTGCCACTATGCGACATCTTGCGCGAATTTATCCAAGAACGCTTAGCTGTTATTTAGCGGGCTCCTGCCCGCTGTCCGATCTCCTGAAGTCGACGTGAAAAAGATAGTATACTAACAATAGCCGCATTGACTTTAACCAACTAGTTGGACAATTATGATGTTTCCTTCATGTGGAAGGTTGCTGGATGTTAGATAAAGTGCAGGCCAAAGGTGTTGGCGCTTCATTGAAGCGGCGTGAGGATGCAAGGCATCTTCATGGACGAGGGCAATACGTCTCTGACCTGAAAAGGCCGGGAACCAGGGAGGTCGCTTTCGTTCGTAGTACGTCGGCGCACGCCCGTATCCGTTCCATCACCATCCCGCCTGAATACAAGGATAGCGTTTTCCTTGCGGCGGACTTTCCTGAAATCAAGCCGATCGCCTCGGAGTGCGAGATTCCGGGATGGCATCACTCGATCTGCAAGCCGCTTGTCGATGACAAGGTTCGTTTCGTCGGCCAGACAATTGCGGCTTGCGTGGCGGATACGCGAGCAGAGGCGGAGGATATCGCGCAAGCCGTCGTAGTCGAATATGATGAACTTCCTGCTGTTGTCGACGTGCTGAAGGCGCTGGAGCCTGATGCGCCATTGTTGTTCGAGGATTGGGCTGACAACGCTTATATTCGTAAGGATGTCGAAACCGGCGATATCGAAGCGGCAAAAGCCGAAGCGAGCGTTGTTGTTACGCGCGAATATAAGATGAATCGTCAATCTGGCGTTCCGATGGAAGGCCGTGCGATTCTGGCTTATTGGGACTACCGCCTCGATGAGCTTACTGTTTACAACTCGACCCAGCATCCTCATCAAATCCGGGTTGGTCTTGCCATTCATCTTCAGATGGATGAGCGCCAGATCCATGTGATTGCCCCGGACGTCGGAGGCGGATTCGGCATCAAGAATATTCTTTATCCCGAGGAGCTGATCACGGCGGCCTTGGCGCGAAAGTTTAAAAAGCCGTTCCGATGGATCGATGATCGTAGAGAGCATCTTCTCACCGCAACACATGCCCGAGCCCATTTTTATCGCGTAACGGCCTATGCGACGGATACGGGCAAGATCCTGGGTATCGATGCTGAAATTTATGTCGATGCTGGCGGCCAGGCTCATTGGCCGAACAGTCATTTTATGGAAACGGGTATGGCGGCCAAGAATTTGCCCGGCCCCTATCACATCCGCAATTATCGGGCTCGGACAGTTACGGTTGCAACCAACAAATCCCCGATGGGCCCCTATCGGGGTGTCGCGCGACCTGGAGCATGTTTTGCGATCGAGCGCACCATTGATGAGGTCGCTCACGCTGTCGGTCGAGAACCGCACGTCGTGCGAATGGAAAACATGGTCACGGCTGAAATGATGCCGTACCGGACGGCTACCAATCTTCTCTTCGACAATGGCGACTACGCGGCGACTGTTCGGAAGGCAGCGGAGCTTGTCGAATTTGATTCGATCAGGGAGCGTCAGAAAAATATGCTTCCGGACGGGCGCCTGCTCGGTGTTGGATTTGGGTTCTTTACCGAGCAGACCGCGCATGGTTGTGGCGAATGGGTCACCCGGGGTGCGCCTATCATTCCAGGATTCGAATCCGCCACGGCTCGCTTGATGACGGATGGCACACTGCAATTGCTCGTTGGAATTCAATCTCACGGCCAAGGATTGGAGACGACGCTGGCGCAGGTTGCTTGTCAGGAATTGACGATCGATCCCGAGCGCGTGGCTGTTTTGCACGGCGACAGCACGGTTTCTCCGTTTGGCATGGGAACATTTGCCTCGCGCAGCATGGTTATGTCGGGTGGCGCCGTTGCGAAGGCATGCGGTGAAATCAGAAAGAAGATACTCAGAATCGGGGCGCATCTTTTACAGTGTGAACCTGAGCGGGCTGTTCTATCGAATGGTTGCGTTGTGTTTGGTGAAGCGTCGGTATCCTTTGCCGAAGTGGGGCGGGTTGCCCATCTGCGGATGGATGGATTGCCGCCGGAAATAGATCCGATTGTCGAGGCAACATCTACGTATTCCCCGAATATTGACACCGGTGTCTTTTGCTATTGCACCCAGGCTGCGGTTGTTGCTGTCGATCCAGATGACGGCTCGATTGAGCTTCTCGACTATGCCGTCGTGGAAGATTGCGGAACAATGTGTAATCCTATGATCGTGGATGGGCAGATTGCGGGTGGCGTCGCGCAAGGTATCGGAAATGCTCTTTACGAAGAGATCATCTACGACGGATCTGGGCAGCCGCTAACAACCACATTCGCAGATTATTTGATGCCGACCGCGCCCGATGTGCCGCCTCTCAAGATTGCGCATTTCGTGACGCCATCGCCTTACACGACCTATGGTTGGAAGGGCATGGGCGAAGGCGGCGCTATTGCGCCTCCGGCCGCAATCGCAAATGCGGTTCGTGATGCCCTTAAGGGGATGGGCGCTGAAGTCAATGAAACTCCGCTAACGCCACGCAGGGTTCGAGCCGCCATTGTGGCCGCGGGAGTGGCGAAATGAAACCGGCTCCATTCTCGTACTATCGCGCGAAATCCATGGACGATGCAATTGAAACGGTTGCGAAGTTTGATGGTTACGCAAAATATCTGGCCGGAGGCCAGACGCTCGGCCCGATGATGAATCTGCGCCTGGCTCAACCGGAGCTGGTTGTAGATATTTCTAACTTGCCGGATCTGCACGCTGCTTCACTTGAGGCGGATCACCTCGTGCTTGGGGCGGGCATCCGCCACTCGATGATCGAGGACAATTTAGTTCCCGATGTATCGGGCGGGCTCATGTCGCGTGCAGCAGCAGGCATTGCCTACCGTGCAATCCGCAATCGCGGCACCATAGGCGGAAGTCTTGCTCACGCTGACCCGTCTGCTGAGTGGCCCACGGTTCTTTATGCGCTTGATGCCAAGATCGTGACCAAGTCGGGTGCCGGTCATCGCGAAATTACCATCAATGACTTCTTCGTCGGTGCTTTGACGACTCTTCTGAGGGATGACGAAGTAATTCAGAATATCAAGATCGCGAAATTTCCTAAGGGGCTTAGGTGGGGATTTGAGAAAAGCTCGCGCAAGGCTGGCGAATTCGCTCATTCTCTTGCCATTGCTATCGTCGATCCGGCGGGGCATCGGAGCGGGGTGACTCTTGGAGCTATATCGGAAACTCCTGTGAGACTGGCCGCGACGTCGAATCTGCTGGCTGAAAACAAACATTCCGCGCCGTCGAAAACCTCGGTGTTCTCCGCTGTTCGCGAAGACATCGTATCGTCAGGGATCGAACTCGACGATTACGAGATGCAAATTCACTCTCGTGCAGTCAACAAAGCTATCGAGCAATTATTCAGATGAGTAAAACCAGCATCACACTGAATGGCACGGTCGTCACCGCGGAGGTTGAAGATCGGTTATCCCTTGCTGACTTCATTCGAGATCAACAAGGGTTGACCGGTACGCATCTGGCTTGTGAGCACGGTGTATGCGGTGCATGCACGATCGAGCTCGACGGCGCGCCCGCAAGATCGTGCATCACTCTTGCGATTGCTGCGGATGGCAAGCGAGTCAACACAATCGAAGGTTTCGACGATGATGCCTTGATGGGCATTTTGAGGGAGGCCTTTTCCGAGGCTCACGGTCTCCAGTGCGGCTTCTGTACGCCTGGAATGCTCATCACTATTCGCGACATGATACAGCGCGGTGTTTGCGTCAGCGAACAGAAAATCAGGTTGGCTCTTGCTGGAAACATTTGCCGCTGCACTGGATATGCGGGGATTGTCAAGGCAGTGAAGTTGGCCGTTACACGAGTGGCAGAGAGAGGGAACCATGTCGAGGCGTGAGCCATGGAAGCTAGGTTTTATCGCGAACCAGTACTCCGCTCCTTTGAAGAAGTGAGCTTATAGGTTTGTGTTTGGCTTGACGTGAGCGTTGAGCGTCAAAGGAAAGCGATATGACGAACAAGTCCAATGTCTACGGTGTAGACCTCGATCAGTATGCCCTTAACCAGTATCCGGATTACCGGCCCGGCGGGCTTCCACCCGATCTGACGAAGATCATGAACACCTCGTATCTCCAGGAATTTGAGAGCATCTGGGGACGGCAGTGGGGTGCGATGGGCATCGGCAAGTTGCGGGAAGTTGGTCTTTGCAAGCCGACCGAATGGGAATCGAACAAATTCTTCACGCAGGATCCAAACTTTTTCCTGCTGCGGCACGCCGGCGGCAATATCGACTATCGCGAGATGGTGAAGTCGCAAGATCAGTACGCCGAGATTCTTACGAAGAACGGCGTCAAGATAAACTGGATGGAGTACGAAAACCCGATCGGTGCTTATGGGCCGATGCGCAAGCTTTTCGTTATCGAAGAGGTGCGGTTCGTGCGAGGCGGCGCAATTGTGCCACGCTTTGGTCATGCATCATTCAAGCGCGGTTTGGAGCGTGAATTCACCCGCTTCGTCAACGATATGGGTTGCCCGGTTCTGTTGACCGTTCATGGACAGGGTATTTGTGAAGTTGCGCCGATGTTCGTCCCGCTTCTTGACGATCTTTGGGTTGGTGCGATCTCGTGCGCTACGAACCAGGAAGGCATTGACCAGGTGCTTCCTGTCCTGAAGAGCGCCGGCGTCGTCGAGACGCACATCATGCAACTTCAGACAATCATGGATAGCTTCTCGTCCGGTGGTGAATTCCATACGGATATGATCATTCATCCTGTCGCAGAGCGTATGGCGGTTATCTATCCGGGTGCGTTGCCGTGGACGACTTATACCTGGCTTAAGGACCTTGGATACAAACTCATCGAAATTCCCGCAGATGAGCAGAAGACCTGTTACCCGGCAAACCTGATTGTGCTCGAGCCGGGCAAGGTCATCATGAATGCGCGAGCAGAGAAGACCATCGCAGCTCTCCGCAAGGAAGGCATTGAAGTCATTGCCTTTGACTCCGGCGGAATCATGCAGGGCGGCACGAACGGGATCAAGTGCATCACGATGGAAATCCTTCGTGACGATGGCCCGCGTTATTACAAGTAAGGACTCATAACTGAACAATCGATATTTGGAGCGTGAACCATGAGAATTCTCTCTAAGAACTATCTTCTGTCGCAAGCGTTTCTGATCGGATCACTCACGGTACTGCCATCCTTGGCTATCAAGGCTCAGGCCGCCGACTTGGAACGTGTCTCAGTAAGAATGGATTGGGTTTACAGTGGCTATCACGCTCCATTTTTCGTTGGAGTGAAGAAGGGTTTCTATCGCGCTGAAGGGCTCGACGTTAAGGTCGAACCGGGCAGTGGCTCGGGAAGCGTGTCTCAGGCTATCGGTAACGGAAACGGCGAGTTTGCTGCAGTCGATGGCGGGACCATGATGAATCTGGTCTCGAAGGGCCTAAAGGTCCGAGCCATTATGGGTATTCTTCAGCAGAGCCCATTGGCGGTTGTTTATAACAAGGCGAAGCCGATCAAGTCGGTTAAGGATTTGGCGGGCAAAAAAATTGGCGTCACGCCGGGTGAGGCGCCGCTCATCCTGCTGCCGGCCGTTTTGAAATCTGCTGGCCTTGATAAGGACCAGGTCAATCTCGTGAACGCCGATGCGGCGTCGAAAGACGCGATGATGCTGGGCGGTCAGGTTGATGGCGTCCTGAACTTTGGCTTCCTGGCGGTTCCTCCCCTGGAAGAACGAGGAATGAAGGTCGGCTTGATCAAATATGCCGAAAACGGTGTCAACGTCCCCGGATTGTCGTTGATTGCGAGCACTGATTATCTGGCGTCACATGCCGAAACCACGAAGAAATTCCTTCGTGCGACCGTGAAAGCATATGAGTACAGCATCGCCCATCCGGAAGAAGCGATCGATATCCTGATCAGTTCAAATCCTGGTCAAAAGATTCCGAAGGCTTCATCGCTCCGAGTCTTTACGCTCTCGCTCGACCTTCTTCATTCAAAAGCGACGGAAGGAAAGCCGATCGGCGTGATGGCTAAATCGGATTGGGAGAATGCGGAGAATATCCTAGTCACTTACCAAGGGATGAAAAAATCCGACAGCGGCCCGGACGTTTATTTTACGAATGAATATCTCACGACCAAGTGAGCGGACGGAGGCGATATGCAGACGCATCAGGCCATGCAAAAAAACGTTCAACGTCTCGGAATGAGGCTCGAAGGAATCTCTGGAGATGACCAGGCATTTATAAACTTCGAGAATGTTTCGAAGTGGTACGGAACCGGAGCAAATCGCCTCCATGCGGTCGACAATGTCTCGTTTGAAGCCAAGCGCGGAGAATTCATTTCCGTGCTTGGCCCAAGCGGGTGCGGAAAAAGCACGATGGTCATGCTGACGTCTGGTCTCGAAAAACTGACCAGCGGCAGGATTACGATAGCCGGCCAGAAGATCGCAAAGCCCTACACAGATCTTGGAATTGTCTTTCAGCAAGATCTGCTTATGGATTGGCGACGTGTGCTCGGTAATGTGCTGGTTCAGCCGGAATTCCGCGGCTGGAAGGTGACGGATTACGAGCAGCGTGCACGAGATCTTTTGCAACTGGTCGGTCTGGAAAAATTTGCTGATCGATATCCGCATGAACTCTCCGGTGGTATGCGGCAGAGGGTCTCGATCTGTAGGTCGCTCATTCACGATCCGGAAGTCCTATTGATGGACGAGCCATTCGGGGCCTTGGACGCCTTAACGCGCGATCAGTTAAATCTGGATCTTCAGCGGATTTGGCAAGAGAACAAGAAGACTGTCTTGTTCGTAACGCATTCGATTGCTGAAGCAATCTTTCTTGGCGATCGGGTTTTCGTGATGGGTCCGAGGCCAACGAAAATTGTCGAAGACATAAAGATCGACCTGCCTCGACCAAGAAAACTCGACATTCGAGAAACGCCGGAATTCATGGCTTACGTGCATCAAATCATGGCGATTTTCCTCAAGATGGGAATTCTAAAATCATGACAGTAGGAGTGCAGCACGTGAACGACGCTCAAGTGCCGTTTTCCAGATTTCTATGGATCGTTCTGGAGAAATCGCGATCAGTTCTGCTCGTGATTCTAACGCTCGTCGCGTGGGAGGCGTTCGTTCGCTTCTTTGACGTTCCTGTCTTTCTGCTACCCGCGCCAAGCGTTATAGGGCAGACCTTTCTCAATGATTGGCATGTCATCGCACTTAATTTGCCACCGACGATGATTGAAATCGTTGCGGGTTTCATATTGAGCCTTGTGATTGGCGTGCCACTGGCCATTATCATTGTTTACTCACCTACGGCTGAATCGTTTCTCTATCCTCCGATGGTCGCCTCTCAGGCGATTCCAAAAGTGGCAATTGCACCGCTTTTTATAGTTTGGATGGGCTACGGATTGGCTCCGAAGATTTGGATTGCATTTCTGATCGCGTTTTTTCCGATCGTGATTGATACGGTAGTCGGTCTGCGCTCGATCCATCCGGGAATGCTGCAGCTCGGACGTTCGATGGGGGGAGGAAGTTTCAAGGTTTTCTTGAAACTTCGATTGCCGACGGCGTTGCCTAATATCTTCGCCGGCATGAAGGTGGCAATTACGTTGGCTGTCGTCGGCGCAATCACCGGCGAATTCGTGGGGTCTCAGTCCGGTCTTGGCTATTTGATGACATCAGCGAGCGGCCAGATGGATACACCATTGGTTTTTGCCGTCTTGGTGGCGATTTCCGTCATTGCCATGGCTCTTTTCGTCGTGATCGAACTCATCGAACGAATTTCGATACCATGGCATTCATCTTCTCGTACGCGGGGTGGCGGACATTAGCTACCACAACCCCGATACAAATTGACCAACTTACCGGTGAAATGGGCATGCGCCGTTTTACTTTACGAGAGGCACTTCGATGGTTTTCGAAAATGTTTTTTTTGTTTCGCGGGACGTGGATGATACATGGTCCATCATTCTGGATGTGCCAGAGATCGCTCCGTGTTTCCCAGGTGCGAAGCTCACCGAAAAGATTGATAACAATACGTACAAGGGGACAGTGAACGTTAAGCTTGGACCTGTGGCTCTTTCATTCAACGGGACTGCGATAATCAAAGAGCAGGATGATATTCATCATCGGATGACAGTAGAAGCATCCGGAGCAGATTCTAAGGGACGAGGAACAGCGAAAGCTGAAGCACGTTTCTCGCTGAGTCCGGAAAAAGATGGCACCCTCGTTAAGGTGCAAACTGATCTCAGTATGTCTGGATCGGTTGCGCAGTTTGCGCGTGGCGTTTCGTTGATCCAGTCGGTGTCGACATCGCTAATCAAAGAGTTTGAAAACAGGTTGAATCAGCAACTAGCCCGACAAATTCCAGCTAATCTGACAACACCGGCGCCTATTCCATCTACTTCAGAAAAAGCGATGCCCAAGTCGGACAATGATATCGGCATTGGCTTCCTTTTTCAGGTCTTACGAGATTGGATAATCAGTCTGTGTCGCCGAGCCGAACGCTAGGTGCTGACAGTTACTCGCCTGATGAAGGGTCGGCGTGTGAAAAAGATAAGATAAGCCGAATTTTCTTTTTTATGTCTTTTAGAGTGGAATCAGTAGGTCAGTCTTATGCCATCATGATTTTGCTTTTCCTGACCGTAGCTGAGCAAGGGGAAATTTTCTGATGCATAATGCAGGGCGGAAGGAGATCTCAACCAAGCAGCCGAGGAAGCTTAAGTCGCGACCCGCTCGAGATAGAGAAAATTCCAAGGATCGAATCCTGGTCGTCGCAGCGGAAGAATTTGCTCGCAGAGGTTACGACGGTGCTCGAGTTGACGAAATAGTTCGCCGCGGGAAGATAAATAAAAATCTCATCTATTATTATTATGGAAGCAAAGAGGCCCTTTTTGTCGCTGTTCTTGAATCAGCTTATTTAAAGCTTCGGCACCAACTAGACACCTTGAAACTGGATGACATCGCGCCTCAAGAGGCGATCGAAAAACTTGTTGTTGAGTTATTCCAATTTTGGGCTTCATCAACGGAGTTCATTGGCTTTCTTACTTCTGAAAATCTTTATAAGGCTCGTCATATCAAAAAGTCACCGATCGCAAGAACGGCCTATAACAATTTGATAGGTCAGATTACTAGCGTCCTGGAAAGAGGGGCCAAGTGTGGTGTGTTTCGATCGGAGGTTGATCCTGTCGATCTCTACATTTCAATTTCAGCCCTTGGATTTCAGTATTTCGCCAACCAACATACCTTGTCGGTTGTGCTCGGGCGCAACCTAACGTCCAAGAGAGTCGTGCGTGACCGTCTGCGGCATATCGTGGACGTCATCATGGGTTATTTGCAATACAAGAAAACCAAGGGCTCGAAAGCAGGCTCTCTGAGTGAATAAAAATTTCACGTTTGGTGCAAGAGATACGCATGCAGCTTGATGCTAAATGTGATCGCGGCAATTCATGATCGAGTATTAGCTCATAAAATTCAGTATTGCGCGCCCGAGTTCGTCTTCCGCCGTGTTGAAATGAGCGATGATTGAAGTGTGGTTATGCCCCTTCATCCAATAAAACGGAGGCATGACTCCTTTTGCGAGGGCCAATTTGTAAGCCAGCTCGCAACAATAAACATCGATTAGAGGATTCTCGAACTCCGCCGTAGCGATGAATGTCGGAATACTCTCTTGATCTACGAAGGACACAGGTGAAATGGAATCATAAATCGAGCTGTCTGCGCCATAATACGCTGCTACGCGCTGGGCATTCGGATTTCGGGGATCATTGTCGGCGCGAACACGGCCGCTGACGATAATAAGCCCAGCCAGTCTTTCATCTGTCTGCAATTTTCGAGTTTTGTCGTAAGCATATGATGCGACATGAGCGCCGCCGGCTGAATGGCCCATAAGATAGATTCGATTTCGATCAATGCCATATGTATCGGCATTTTCGAACGTCCATTTCACGATCTTTTCAAGGTCGTCTGTAGCTTCTGGATAGCATGCATCCGGGGCCAGCCGATAGCCGCTGTTGATTCCGACTACTTCGTTCCGAGCAAAGTAATACAGAACGTTGGAGTAGATTTCAGCAGTGCGATTGCGACTGCCTTCGGTGAAGGCTCCTCCATGAACAAAAATCAAACCAGGTCTTTTCGTTGACTGCCGTTCTGGTCGAAAGACGTCGAATACCTGCCTTTCGTGTGCTCCGTAACGAATTTCATGTTCCACGTGAATGCCGGATTTCGGTGCATCCTTTAGGACTTCACTGAAGGCATCCAGCATCTGCCGAATGTGCCCCTTCGTATTTTTTGCCCATACCGGTCCGATGGAAGCCATGAGATCTCGAACCGATTGCGGTATTACGGGAGCTTTATTCACGAATTTCCTCACGGCAGATGTTGTGGACGAGTTCATATACTCGAATCGGGACGCCGATGCTCCGCCAAGCAATACATATGGATGACTTCTCTTATGTGCTTGACCCAATCCTGTCTGGCTGTGGGAGACTCAAGCGATCGGTTAAGCGCGATCTGGAGTGTAAATTGGTTGGACAGGTAATGGTAGCAGAGCGAGGAGAACGTTAAGTACACGATCACCGGATCAAGGTTGCTCCTAAAGACTCCTGACTTGCAGCCTTGATAAAGAATATTTTGCATGGACTGCAAAAGCGGATTGTAGAGATTTTTGACGCGGCTAGATCGTTTCAGAAACTTTCCCTCGTGCCTGTTTTCTTCATTAAGCAAGCGAATGGCATTTGGATTGCGCTCAAGTGATATGAATGTTTGATGGATTAGTTGATCGAGCGCTTGAAGAGGCTCCAGTTCGGGTGACGAGAAGTCTTTCTGATCCTCGCGGAGGACTTCATATGTTTTTTCGAGCGCGGCGATGAAGAGCTGCTGCTTCGATTTGTAATAATAGTAGAGCATATTTTTGCTTACGCGGGCGCGCTTGGCGATGCGATCGACCCGGGCGCCGTCAAAACCAATGCGCGCGAATTCGTCGCTGGCGCTCCTAAGAATTCGCTCTTTAACTTCTTCAGGATTTTGACTGCGGGGTGCCATGGTCAAATAAGCAAAAAGGACTTGACCAATTTTAGAAAATACACCGTGGCAAATCAATAAGGGTGAGTTGATACGGGTTTGTTCATTTTCAATATCCTCAAGGGATGCGAGAGGAGGTGACTAAGTCATTGAATGTTGTTAATATACTAATGAACTGAAATATGCACAAGGAACACAGCAATGCGAATACTCTTCCTGACGGTCGCGGGCTTGCTGGCTCTCTCCGATGCCCTGGTGGCGCAGCCTGCCAAAACCGGGTCAGGGCAGTCTAGCCATGGGCAGGGGGCCTGCGATCCAATAGGTCGTACCGAGGATGGCAAGCTTATTTATTCTTTGAAGTGCGAACATATCCCGAAGACCTCTATCGAAAATTCACCTGCGGCATCGGTTTCAGAGAGGCGATCTCTCTTGGGGGGCGGGTTCTTTGGAATGTCCTCGCCAGAGCCGGGGAGAGAAGAGCCCAGAGGGCCAGCCGTGCCGCCTAATCCAAATTAAGTTCCTCCTCTTTGTGCCGCCTCTATGGACCGGTTGCTCTGGTCCTTTTTCTTTGCCGGAAATGTTGCGCAATTGTAACGCCTCTATAAAAAGATGGATGGTAATTGTTTGTGTACAAATGACTAACTAATTGATAAATAAGTATATTCTGGAAAAATAATCGATCCGGCAAGTTGAGGCAGATCAAAAAAAGAGTTGAAGGAAATTTCATTAGCATCACAATGAAAACGTTAGCATACGAACGATATTGCAATGATACGTTTGAGCTGACTTTCGGATCCATAGGGGAGGGGTTTCATGAAGTTCGGGTTCCGTTGCGGACTCTTGTTGGCGGCCGTTGTAGGTTTGAGCCCAGGAGCGCAAGCTGCAGATCAAAATAAGCCGTTGGTCAAGGCTAAGCCGCTTCCGGCGGTTGATGCGCCATTTTTTACGTACATTGATAACCGCTTGACGTACTCGCATATTTTTAATGCGACGGACGCGGGTTATTTCAGCCCCCGGCCCGGCGGAGGTTTCAACGGCAAGACGGATATGAATGTCGTTGCCTTCACTCATTTTGATACCTGGGCGTATGGAACCAACTTCTTCAATATTGGTGTCTATAAGGCTGGCCGGAATGATCCGGCTGCGCCTTGTACGAACGCGGGCGTTATTTCGAATCCGCTTCCGGGCGGTGGAATATTCGACGTCGCTGCTTCGTGCGCCGGTGCGACCGACATTTACGGTTTGATCCGTTCAACCTTTGGATTTAACGAAATTTTCCATACCAATGCGTTCACGTTGGGGCCGCTGCGCAACGTCTCGCTCGAAGTTGGTGCGGATGCCAATTCCCAAAATAGCTATTTTGCGCCTGCTAAGCGGCAATTTGTTGCCGGTTTGCAGTTCGCCTTCGATCTTCCTTACAAGGGTTATCTAAACATTGCGCCGCTGTGGAAGACCGAATTGGGCCACGACGGGTTTAGTCAATGTGGCAGTGTTCTGGCCGGGCCGCCACCGGGATGTAACCCCGATGGTAATATGCACTTCAAGGACACTTGGGCGCTTGAGATCAACTACGATATGCCCCTTGGTTTCCTTCCGGAGTCCATCCGGTATTTTTCGATTAGCGGTCGTGCTGGGTTCTACGGCCCAAAAGGTCCTTCGCATGGCATTCCTGGGGCTGAGCCGACCAAAATGGAGATCAACTCTGAACCGATCCGCCTAACTTTTGATGCTGGCCAAGCGTTCCTGGGCAAAAGTCATTCGCACGAACTCGATTTGTGGGTCGCCTACCGTTATTGGCAGAATCAGTATGGCAATGACGCAAACTCGACGCCATTTGTCTGTACGATGATGGAGAACGGCGTAAAGGTTAGCACTAACAGTTGTACGCAAAATTCGGTGGCCACGGGCATAACCGTAAAGTTCTAAAAAAAGCCTCCAATCAAGCTAAACGCCATGTCTTTGACATGGCGTTTTTTTTGTGCGGCGTTGATCAGAAAGGTCACTCTTTATGGAAGGGAATGCCGTGTGAGCACAAGCTCATCGGATGCTATCGATCTGATGAGCGTGCAGAACATTTTATGAGAGGCGATTGAACATAAAAGGAGTGCTTTGGAAGCCGGTCCGATCGGGGGGTGCGTTAGCCGCAAATTATCCCCCTTCGATAAATGAACTGCCGCAAGCCAGCTGCCGCCTCTTTTGCGGCTATCCGCCGCGGCCGATCATTCGCAGCATGCGCAAGAATTCCACCCGTTCCTTCGGTTTGAGTGGGTGCAGGATTTCTTTTGATATTTGTGTAGCGACTTCCCGGCATTGCTCGACCAGGTGACGACCCTGGACTGTCAGAGTTATAGAGCGCCGACGCTTATCGTTAGGATCGACGACGATTTGTACCAGATTTCTGGCGTACAAGCGCTCCACGACACCTTTGATGGTCGGAGCGTCCATGGCGGCAAGCCGCCCCAATTCATTTTGCGAACAATTTCCAATATCATGCAGTTTATTCAGTGCCGCGAATTGCGTCGGCGTCAAGGAGCCGACGATGCGTGACGCGAAGATACTTGCATGACGTTGGTTCGCGAGACGAATCAAGAAACCAACGTGATCCTCCATGGTGTAGGGCTTGGAGGATGACGAGGGCTTTGAGTTTATTTTCGTGCTCTTATGCTCAGGCTTGGGTGAATGCTTTTTTTTGGGCACGTACGTTCTCAAAATGTATGAAAGCTCTCTAAGTGCAGAGGCATTTATTCCTCAATATGGGCGTTCTAACCGGAAAATTGCGGGAGCGCGAGGTTAAAAGCTTATATTCGTTCAAATACTAATGATAATACGCAGTCATTTTCCTCGGCGGGAAAGTGCCGCAAATCCCCACATGATCCGAATCGGACAAATTCGTATCAAGAATGCCGCTATCTTTGGGTGCGGAAATAATTACATATTGATATTGAAGGTAGAAGGGACACAATTCAAATTTTGTTGGCATTAAGCATGCGAAACAGCCAAGGCTCTTCCCTTACCCGATGCGACACCGCGATTTATAGCGCCGTTGCTTTATGATGATCGGACAGCTACGTTTTTAGAAACTCATGGGCGGCACTTGACAATTGAATTGCGTGATTTGTTTATCGCGTTAGTGTCCAACGGTTCCTTTCCATATGAAGAACGGGAAAGGCCTCCTCGAAAAATATAAAGCTGTATCAAATTGGATCCTGCTCACTGTGGGCTATCGGTGCCACGGCCTATAAGTCTTGTAGTTAAGGCGTAAAGGCTACCGACCGGCGTGATTTGATAAGCAAATCTCACAAGCTTATCGGCTTCCATACTTGGCCAGATGTAGCTTTTGAGCTTGTTTGGCTAAAATGGTACCATAAAGCAGCGGTGCTGTTCTGATCGAACTACCGGGTCTCTCCATTCTTGCCAACGTTTTGCCAACGATATAGGCGATTTAAACGACAAAACGTTTCGCCGAGTGTGGCCTAAGTATTTGATTTTGCTTGATGCGACAGGTTAATCTGTTCGCTCATAACGGTCTGGTTGCAGGTTCGAGTCCTGCCGGGCCCACCAATCTTTTCAAATACTTAGCTATTTGCCAGCTTCTTCGCGGTACGGGTTGCGGTACGGGTTGGTTTCTTTGTGATGTTGTTAGCGGCCTCCTTCATGAACTCGGGATGGTGGTGACCGTACACGTTTTTCAAAGTCTCTGGCGACATTCCGAGAAAACCGGATGCCTCCCATAGATTGGTCCCGCGCTGCATGACCCAAGTTGCTGCGGTGTGGCGCAGGGTATGCGGGGTGATATTGCCGTTTGTTAGATCAAGCTCGGCAAGCTCAACGGCGCTGGCGAATCCATTCTTCACCGATGCAACGCTTTTGCCGTGCCATTCCACGAAATGCTCTTTAATGACGCCAAGGCGGTGCCAGCGGCGCATATGAGCTAGAAGCCGGTCGGGTAGGGCGACGGCAGGCTGACGTTTGTTCGTGGCTCGCTGCCCGATAGGAAGCCGGTAGAACACTCCGGCCTCTAAATCGACGTAAGAACGCCCCTCATCCCTATAGGGGGAGGCGGCAGCAACCGCGCCGGATCGTGTCCCGGTATACAGGGCAATCAGGATAAACCGCGCAATGTGCCGTAGCGGGTATTTGCTGGTGACGACCTCAGATACGGGCTTATCGTGTGTGCTGCGCGCCCAAAATATTTTGTGATGGAGAACGTCCCTGGGATCTGGAAGTCTGATATTTTTAAACGCATCAAGTCGACCCTCAAACGTGGCGGGTACGGCCTGACCGAAACTGTTCTTGATGCCTCATTCTACGGTGTCGCCCAAAGCCGGAGACGGCGTTTTCTCATCGGATGTCTTGGTGAATCCGATGGATGGCTCCTGGATCATCTCCACGCTGCTAAATCATCCAAGCAACTGACCGCTGCGGACGTCCTGGGAGATAAGTTTGGCAAGCTTCACTATCTTTGCCGCACTCCCGACGGACGGGATATCTGGCGCGCGGTCAACCGCGACTAAGATACCAAAAGGATTCAAGGGATGGCTCAAAAAGCAAAACGGCCTCAAGGAGCCTCGCCTTTCGCAGGTGTTGTCCGAATTCAAGGCCGTGCAGCAATTCGTCGGCTCCCGCACTTTCGGAAACCTGCAACAGGGGTTGGACATTATGGAGCGTGTCCCGGAATTCCAGACGCTCAGTGCTGCGCGGAAATCTAACTTGCGTAAAGCGTTTCGCCTGTTTGTAGAATGCGACGAGTTTCGCAAGTCAAAGCCATCTCAATCCGGTTTCCGGAAGAACAAACTCAGTCGTGGCTTGACGCGATCTGGAGATGCCTTGACCATTTGAGAGATCCGAGGAGCATCATCAGAGGAGTTTTCATGCTCAATACTATTTCCGGATCTGTCGCTACGCGTCTTGAAAGACCAGAAGCCAGGCCATTCCGGCTTCCAGAAGGTGTCTCCCGTCGCGACCGTCCACTCGGCTTTCATTGGTCTGCCGATTACAACGCTCTCAATGAGCTTATCGGGCTGCCGCCGTGCTCCAGCAAAAAGATGGAGCGTGTTATGGCTTCCATCGTTGTGGATGTTATTTTGGCCGGGCCTTTTGAGCGTACCTCATATTCGCGATCTCATGATTTTTATTCGATCCCAGTCCGATATCGAGGAACTGATTACGGATATGCTACCGTGGTCGGCGCGGTCGACAGATTAGTTGCAGCAGAACTCCTGATTGAACATCGTAAGTCTGAATCTTCCAGCGTCGGTTCTGGATGGCAGTCCTCTTTCATTGGGTCGCCTAATCTCTATCGTATTCGTGAAATCCCGTCCGTGGCGCGTCGTCGGGGCGAAGTCATCAAGATGAAGGACGCGAAGACTGGGTGCCTGGTGGACTATCGAGAAACGCGCCGGACCAGCGCCGATCGCAAGGTTACAAAGGGTATCAATGCCCGCATCCGGAATGCGAAAATTACTCTCGATGCACCAACGATATCGGAGCAGAGCCCGCATGTAATTCGCTTCAAGACTGATGACAATCATGGTGTGCATGCTGTCTATCCGAAATTGACGGATATTTATCGTGTCTACAGTGGGGGATGGCATCGCGGTGGCCGCTATTACGGCGGCTGGTGGCAAAACGTTCGCCAAGCCGACCGAAAGCACTTATTTATAGACGGTGAACCGACTGTTGAGGAAGATTACGCGCAATTGCATCCCAGATTACTCTATGCGCACGCGGGGGAAGTTCTCATCGACGATGCCTATACTATCGACGGCTGGGATCGGAAGCTATGCAAGCGAGCGTTCAATATTCTCTTGAATGCATCGAATTTTCATCAAGCGAAAGCGTCTATCGCGACACATGCGGGCGATGAAATGACCTCACTTAGATTAATCGAGGCAATCAAGCGCAAGCATTTTCGCGTCCGGAAATTCTTCCACAGTGGAATCGGTCTCTATCTCCAGAACCTTGATTCAGAGATGGCTAAGATTGTCCTTACCGAAATGACATTGCGGCATGGCATCACGACTCTCCCTGTGCACGACAGTTTCATCGTTCCAGTTTCGGCTCGCGATCGCCTTGTCGGTGTTATGGAAGAAGCATTCCAAAGAGTGACCAAGGTGCAGCGTCAGGCGGCCTAAATTGGCGATGATAAATACTACGCCAGAACGGAGATGGAGTGGGCTGCCGTTCTGGCAAAGGTATCCCAAGTGGATGAAGGAAAATTGATCGAATTCTCCTACAGGGGTGTAGGGGGCGGTAGGGAGCTCTCTGGAGAAGCGCCCTTGAGGTGGTGATATGAGATCACCGCCTGTTCCTCTTGCTCGGTCTGCGGTACAGTCTGCTTTTCTGTAGTCGGCTGCTCCCGGCCTTTTCCATCTTGTTGTTCTTGGTTCTGTCCGCAGTTTGATGT
>Ga0153956_1000654_pt1 | contig 36431 bp, 31 predicted proteins | sample TSFL040MetaG_FD_104704 | JGI IMG/M metagenome (GOLD analysis project Ga0153956, IMG submission 104704) | Attine ant fungus gardens microbial communities from Florida, USA - TSFL040 MetaG | ecosystem: Host-associated > Fungi > Mycelium > Unclassified | place: USA: Florida, Wekiwa Springs... | reverse complement strand
GTTAGTGTCTTTCTCGTCAGAAGATAGAGGTTCAGGATCGGTCATTGCTCAAAGCTATACCGACGAAACGGGAAATTTCACTTTAAGAGTTCTGAAAGGTGCTGTCGGTGACATTTTGGTGCTTGAGGCTGATACGGACAGCTTTAGTGAGGCCTGTAAAGCCGAGAGGTTAAAAAAAGATCCTGTTAGCGGCAGTACAGAGTTTTTAATGATAAAGAATGTTCCGGTCAATGCCGCAAAAGATGTCAGCGGTATCGACCTGAAATTTCCATACTCTTCGTGTACCGGGAGTGAGCAGAAGAAATAAAGACCGGCAATGAAAACCGGCAGCCGCCGGTTATCTGATCGACGGCTGCTTCAAATGATAAGCTCGTTATAGTTAAAGTTTGTGCTTTCGGAATAAGCCCTAGAGCAGGTCGAGGGCTTTTTCGATGGGGCGGGCGAGGACGGCTTTGGGGCCGACTTCGACTATGGGACGTTGGATGATCGACGGATACTTTACCATTGCCGCGATCACATCACTGTCTGACGAATCTTTGTCGATGCCAGCGAGTTTGAGATCAGGCTCGGCACGACGAACCACATCAAACGGCCGCAAACCGGTCTTTTTCAACAGTGCGGTCAGCTTTTCTTCGGTAAAAGGCTCGATAAAATAATTCACCTTTCGCCAGTCGATACCTTTTTCTTCGAACAATTTGTTCAAATTACGGCACGTCGTACAGGTCGGTTTTTCGTAAACTGTGATGTTCATGGCTTTAAAATATTTATAAAGGTCGATCTGGTCTAGTGTATTTACGATATTATCACAAGATCTCGTGACGGGAGATATGCAAAAATTGAGGGTTTTATTCGTCTGACGAGATACTGTAAAGTGTCGAGAACGACATTTTGGGCGACGGGAGCGGCCGCCTTTGCAGAGGCCCATATAAATATGAACATCGCAAAATTGATAATGATCGCGTTCATCTTCACGATGATGCAGACGACGAATATTATTGCCGGGTGCACGGGATCATCTTCGGACGGATGCGTCGCGACGGAGCGGACGCGGCAGCAGGTCGGCGACGTAAGGGATGTTGGGGCGTCGGGCGGCGTGACGGTCAGCGGCAGGCCCGATATAGCGTTCGTGTCCGATAACGATATTAATAAGGACGATGTTTATCACGTCACGCTGCAGGCGACGTGTTCGGGGGCGACAAGCCCGCGCATCGGTTGGGGCCGACACGGCTTTACTATGCCGACATCTTTGAAAAAGAGGGAAAGCTCGTCGAGCTAAAAGGCACCTCGATCGGCTACGGCGAAGAGGATAAGGCGGGCGTGATGATCGCCTGGCCTGACAGCATCTATGCCGGAGTGAGAGTCTTTCCGATGACCGAATTCGTCAAGTGCATCGACCTCGATCATCGCGAAAACGAGATGACGCTCAAGGACATTCGCGGCGAGGTGCGGCTCTTGATGCCGAAACTACACTTCATTGGCACGCCGCGATTCACCGATCCTTCAGAATTGCCCGATCTCGACCCAGAAGACGAACGCTTTGCTAAAGACACGAGTGATGAGTTTGATACAGAGCACATTCCAACCGGCAAATACGTGACGATGTGCTTCACGCTCAATATTCATCCGCAGCTCGATGACAAGTTTCTGCTGCTGAGGCGGTCGTCCGCCCGAGAGGATGTCATACACACTTACAAGGTAGATGACCCGCACTCTCTCAATCCATGCGAGCCGATGATCTTTGAAAAAGCCGGAAATCACATGCTCTATCTGAGATGGTGGATGTACTCCGTCGAATCAAACAGACTTCTCGTAAAAGCCGTCGATAAATAGATCTCCGACAGCGACGATACACAAAAATAAGAGGATGCCTGAAAAGCTCCGTTCCCGGAATATTGCCGTCTGCTCTAGTGGACGGATCGAAAATCAAAAAAGAAAAAAACAGGCTTTAGCAAATATCTAAGTGTCCTTTTGTTTCTGTCCGGTTGATATTTCTTATTAAAAACACATAGAAACATAGAACACATAGAGTCTTAAAATACGCGCAAAAAGAGGCCCAACTTGCATTGGGCCTTATTTGCTCTAAAGGCATCGGCAATATCCAAAAATAACGACAGTTCCTTATTTTGCGGACTGGACGCTGTCATTCTAATTAACCGGCAGATGCTCGTTAAGGTATTTGGTGAGCATCGTGTATAGATGCAGCGTCGTGCCTTTACCCTCAAAGATGCCGTGCGTACGATTTGGATAAGGGAAGATCGTGAACTGCTTGTTGTTAGCGATCAGCTCATCCATCAGCAATTCGGTTGCCTGGTAATGAACGTTATCGTCGCCCGTGCCGTGAACGATGAGCAGGTCGCCTTTCAGCCCCTTGGCAAAGTTGGTCGGTGCCGCTTTATCATAGGCGTCGCCGTCGTTTGGCATGCCGAGATAGCGTTCGGTATAAATGGTGTCGTAATAGCGATTGTCCGCCATCGGGGCGACCGCCATACCCATTTTATAGATGTCAGGATAGCGGAACATCGCATTCAGAGTTGCTACGCCGCCGCCGCTCCAACCCCAGACACCGACACGCGATGCGTCGAGATAAGGATATTTAACGAGCATGGCCTTGACTGCATTTGCCTGATCCTGCGGGTTAAGTACACCTAGTTTTTTGTAGATGCTCTTGCGAAATTCGCGTCCGCGGGGACTGGGCGTACCGCGTCCGTCAACGCTTGCGACGATATAGCCCTGCTGGGTAAGCATCAGATACCAGTAATATTGAGATCCGCTGAACTGATCCATCACGGTCTGTCCGGCCGGTTCGGAATAGACGTAATACAGCACGGGATACTTCTTTGACGGGTCAAATCCGGGCGGCTTCATCATCCAACCGTCAAGAGTCACGCCGTCACCGACATCTATACGGAAAAATTCCTGCGGCCCGCGAGAGAGTTTGTCGAGTTTTGCCTGCGGAGCGGCGTTGGTGACGATCGATCTGACTACCTTTTTAGTACTGAGATCGAGCAGGTCGGTCTTGCCATACTTGCCGAATGAGGACGACATTTGAGCTGCCCAGCGGTTGTTTGGCGAAATGCTGTAAGTTGTCCATCCTGAGAATTCGGGCGGCGTTACACGTTCCGGAGATCCGCGGCCGTCCAGTTTTGCACGGAAAAGATACCGCTGCGTAGCATTGTCGGGCGATGCCAGATAATAGAGCCATCCGCCGGCCTGATCGACCGACTGAGTTGCGATCAGATCCCAATTACCGCTGGTTACGGGCCTGCTGTCCTTGCCGTCAGCTGAGACCGAATAAGCGTGACGCCAGCCCGTGCGGTCATTGATCCACAAAAATCGCTTGCCGCCATCAAGCCAGACCATTTCGGGCATTTCGAGATCGACCCATGCCGAATCTTTTTCGGTGAGAATGCTCTGCGTCTTTCCGGTCAACGGGTCAGCGGCGAGCAGCTGTAGCGTGTTTTGAGCACGATTTAAGTGCTGAAGAAAGATGTGTTTGCCGTCAGGTGTCCAATCGACCGAGACAATGTAATTGTTACGCGGGTCGCCGGGCGTCTCGATCCAGCGAATATCGCCGCCGTCGGCATTGATGACTCCGACGCGAACTGCGGCATTGGTCGTGCCCGCCTTTGGATAGGGAATGCGTGTTTCGGTCGGATAAAGTCCGGCCGTGTTGTTGAGCAGAATAAAATCTTTGATGCCCGATGCATCGAACTGCCAGAATGCGATCGAATTGCTGTCCGGACTCCAACGCCAGCAATCGCGAAGGTTAAATTCCTCTTCGTTAACCCAATCGGATGTGCCGTTTATCATCGTTGCCGAACCATTATTGGTCAGCCGCGTGATCTTGTTATCGTCAATATTCTCAACATACAGGTCGCTGTCACGAACGTAGCCAACGCGTTTGCCGTCAGGCGAGAGTTTGGCGAACATCAGAGTAGATGACTTTGCATCGCCGCCGAGTTTTGTAAGCTTGCCGCTGTCTCTGTCCAGGATCCAGTAGTCGCCTTTTGTGTTCAGACGCCAGACCTTGACCGAATTCGTATAAATAAGAGCGAGTTTGTTGTCAGCCGAGAGATCAAAGCCATGTATATCCAGGGGCTTCGTTTCACCCTTTGGAATGAGCTTGTCCGCCGGCAGCAGAACCTCTTTTTTATCGGAGTCGATCCAATAGCGAACGAGGTCGTAGCCGTCTTTGACCGTCGGCGATGGGTCGAGACGCGAATAACTGTTGCCGTCCTTTAACCACTCAAAGCCGCCGAAACGCTCCGGCATGAATTCGCGGGATGCAAATATGCGTTGGACCGTGAGTTTTGGGTCCTGAACGTCAGCAGATGCTTGGCCGATCGCGGCATAATTTGCCGCGGCAATGATGACGAAAAATAGTGTCCGGGCGATAAAGGCGGTTCTTTTCATAAATTTTTATGCGGATCGATCTTTTTTTTGAAGGTCGCTCCGTTTTACGACAAAACACCGCCCAAAGTTGCATTGTGACAAGATCTCACTTTAATCCGACCTTTTCATACACATCGCGCAGTGTGACAGACGCGATCTCGCGTGCCTTTTGGGAGCCACTGTCGAGGATCGAAAGGAGTTCGGCGTCAGAGACAGAATTGAGGCGTTCTTGGAAAGGCCGCATGAATTCGATCATGGCATCGGCGAGTTCGGTCTTGAAATGGCCATAACCTTTGCCCTCAAAGTTCGCTTCGCATTCGTCGGGAGTTTTTCCGGTGACAAGCTGATAGATCGTCAGCAGATTATTTATCGCCGGACGAGTCTCATCGAACTTGATATCGGTGCCCGAGTCCGTGACCGCACGCTTGAATTTCTTCGCTATCGTATCGGCATCATCTGTCAGAAAGATCGATCCGGCGGGATTTTCGTCGGATTTTGACATCTTTTTCGAAGGGTCTTGGAGCGATTTGATACTCGCACCGGCCTTTGGAATATACGGATCGGGCACGATGAACGTCTCGCCAAAATCTCGGTTGAACCGAATCGCGAGATCGCGGCTCAATTCGAGATGCTGCTTCTGATCCTGGCCGACGGGGACGAGATCGGTCCGGTAAAGCAGAATGTCGGCAGCCATCAATATCGGATATGTAAACAATCCGACACTCGAACGCTCGTGGCCGCCTTTTTGTGATTTGTCCTTGAATTGGGTCATTCGCTCTAACTCGCCCATACGTGCAACGCATGAGAGTACCCAAGTTAATTCGCTATGTTCAGGAGCATCAGACTGAATGAATACCGTCGAACGTGACGGATCGACCCCGGCAGCGAGATAGATACGTGCGAGATTGAGCGTTTTTTGACGCAGCTTTGCCGGATCTTGAGGCAGCGTGATCGCGTGCATATTTACGATGCAGTAAAGAGCATCGTAATCATCCTGTAACGCGACCCAGTTCTTGAGTGCCCCGAGATAGTTGCCAATATGAAGCTCGCCCGTGGGCTGAGCACCGCTAAAAATTCGTTTTTTCACAAATCTATAAAGAGAATTCTAATAAAAAGATCATTGATCGGGCCGACTATGCGGCCGAGCAATCCGGTCCACATCAGCAGAACGAGAATGAGAAACCCGTAGGTCTCAAGCATTTCCATTATCGGCAGCGAACTAGCCGGAAGAAAGGACTGTATCGCCTTTCCGCCGTCCAATGGCGGTAACGGAAGCAGGTTGAATATCGCAAGCCCGACATTAAGCACGATCATACTGACCAAAAGCGTAAAGATCGGACCGGCCACATTATCTCGGACAGCCTCAAATGAAAAGAACCCGAAATATAATAATAGCCGCAGGATGATCGTAACTGATATCGCTACAATGATATTCGTCCCGATGCCGGCAAGTGAGACCATGACATTTGCCTGATCCTTTTTTCGCCATTTCAGCGGATTTACAGGCGTGGGTTTTCCCCACATTATCAGCGGAAAGGCCGCTGCTTGCGGCGAGTACGAGGCAACAAAACCGATGATCGGCAAGATAAGCGTCCCCAACGGATCTATATGTGCGAGAGGGTTGAGAGTTACGCGTCCGAGCCTCTGGGCAGTGTCGTCACCGTATTTAAGCGACATCCAGGCATGTGCGGCCTCGTGAACCGAAACCGCAAAGAGCCAGACCACCATATAGATGACCAGCTTGGATATGAAATCTGCAGCGTCTATGTTTTGCATTATTCTAAGCGACAGTTCCCGGTGAGTTTGAAAAGCGTTCAGCCTAAGTTATCAGACGAACTATTCGTTGTTTTAACCGCTAAATTGTGCCATTCTTTTGTTACAAAATAAAATCGCTTTTTCAGGATTCGTTCTAACGAAAACGCAAAGGTCTATCCTCTTTTTATATGGCAAAGCACATCGTCTGCATCGCGAGTGAACAGAAAGGAAATGAGTTTCTTGAAGAAGCTCAGAACGCGGGTTGGTTCGTGACGCTGGTTACCCGCAAAAAACTGCTCGACAGCCCGTGGGCGTGGACGGCCATTAATGATGCAAAGACCGTCGAGGATGATGCTCTGCCGGTGGACTATGTGCGTGCGATCACAAACATCGCCGGGTCGCGTGTGATAGACCGCATTGTCGGGCTTGATGAGTTTGACGTTATTACGGCCGCACTGGCTCGCGAACATCTGCAGATCGACGGAATGGACAGCTCATATCTCCGCCGGTTCAGAGACAAGCTGACGATGCGTAATCTCGCAAATGATGCGGGGTTGCCGTGTCCTGAGTTCACCTCGATCCTGAATGCCGATGTGATAAACAAATTTCTCGCCGATGTGCCTGCACCGTGGATCGTTAAGCCCAGACACGAAGTTTCAGCTTTCGGTATAAGAAAGTGCAATACGTCCGACGAGGTCTGGAGTGTGCTCCGTGACCTTGATGACCGTAGCAACTGGCGCGACCATCCTTCGCAATTCCTGCTCGAACGCTTTGTCGAGGGCAAGGTCTATCATGTCGATTCGGTAGTCGATAATGGTAAAGTGCTGGCTTGCGGAGTCAGTGAATACGGAACTACGCCATTTAACGTTTCGCATCACGGAGGAGTGTTCAGTTCGTCGGTGGTGCCCTATGGGACCGATGTTCGAGCCGAACTCGAAAGACTGAATGATAAGCTGCTGTCCGCGTTCGAATATGAACGCGGCGTGTCTCACGCAGAGTTTCTGCGCAGCGAGGCGACAGGCAAATTTTTCATGCTTGAGGTCGCATGCCGTGTCGGTGGTGCTTATATCGCAAATGTTCTAGAGTACGCGTCAGGCTTTAATCTCTGGCGTGAGTGGGCTAAGCTCGAGACATCAGATGCCCGACATCCGTACAAACTGCCCAAACTCCGCGAAGATTTTGCCGGTATCACGCTCGCACTTGCAAATACTGACGAGCCTGACACGTCCCATTACACAGACCCCGAGATCGCATATCGCGTCAAAAAGCCAAAGCACGTCGGGCTGATATTCGCATCCACCGAACAGCGGCGCATAGATGAGCTGCTCGCCGTTTACACAGAACGCATTTCCGCCGATTTTCTCGCCGTGGCTCCGGTCAAAGAGAGGTACGACGACTAGCCGATATGTCAGAAAGATCTATCTCGGACGGCACTTCGCCGTCGGTACTTGAACACGATCTGCAGCAATATTTTCCCGAATTGCTCAAATTCGGCTCGACAGCTGAGTTAGAGTCGTCCGATCTTTGGAAAAAGATCCGGCCTGAGGCTGAGCGTGTGCTGAATGCGGTCGTCGTCGAAAATTTTAGTAAGCGTGATCTATCCGACAGTGACGATAAGACGATCCATGCCCTTGCGTGGAACATCGAACGCGGCAATGTTTTTGAGGGCATCGCCGATGCACTTGAGCATCATAGCGGGCTAAAAGAAAAAGATGTTCTTTTGCTGACAGAGCTTGATCACGGAATGGCGCGCAGCGGCAATCGTTCGGTTGCCCGCGAGATCGCCGAAAGGCTGGAGATCAACTATGCTTTCGCTCCGGTGTATATTGCTCTGCAAAAGGGCAGTGGCGTCGAGTCGGATGTCGAGGGCGAAAACACTCTCTCGATCCACGGGCTGTCGATGATGTCGCCATTCCCGCTGACAAATGTTCATGCCGTGCCGATACCTAATGGCAAAGACAAGATGTGGGGTAAGGAAAAACGGCTCGGGCAATTGCGTGCGATCGTCGCCGATATCAAGCATCCGGCGGGCACTTTTCGAGCTGTTACGATACATCTCGATGCTCACTGTTCGCGTGCGCACAGGCGGCTGCAGATGAAGATCATTCTCGATCATCTTGATACGCTGCCAAAATTACCCACGCTGATCGGCGGTGATTGGAATACGACGGGCTTTAATTCGCAAAGTTCGACACGGGCGATCATGGGTTACTGGCGGCGAGTACTTATGGGGCCAAAGAATGTAGCTCTTAACCATCTGCCGCATCCTGAAGCATATTTTGAAAGGCCGCTCTTTACCGATATCGAATCACGCGGTTATCACTTTCGGGATCTGAACGAACTCGGACAAGGTACGCTGCATTACGATGTCGCAAGTATCGAAAAAAATACCAACCTTCGTGATTGGGTTCCGGAATGGTGTTTTCCGTTCATTTTCTGGGCTGCCGGCCGAGTTGGCGGAAAGGTTTCGGGCCGTCTCGACTGGTTCGCGGCAAAGGGCCTCGATCTTGCGAACGGGGCATCGCCGCAAACGATCGGCGAACTTGTCGATAGCGACGGCACGCCATTATCAGATCACGACGCCATCGCCGTCGATCTAACTCTTGCCTAATTAAGTTCGTGTGAATTAAAGTGAAATTAAACTAACATCGGGAGGCGATTATGAAGATCTTCAGCTTTACAAAGGGCAACGGAAAGGCAACGCGGGCAGTGGTCGCGTTGTTTGCAATGATGATGATGACATTTGCAGGTTTTTCGACGGCAAATGCGAATGTGGTGGCTGTCAAAGGCCGTCATGCCGCAGCAAAGCCGGGCCGATGCCTGCTTCAGATCCGCGGCCGAAAATATATCAATGGCCAGTGTGATATTACTTTCATAGAAAAGGGTACGGGATCATTTGAGATCACCGAATCGCGTAAGAATGGCTATTTTGCCCAGGTGCTGATCGACAATGACAATGCACAAGGTTATTGGAACGGTCAACGCGGAGCAACTCACGCACATAGCTCGCTCGGCGAACTGGTGCGAAGCGGAGCTTGCTGGGAAAACAAGATCGCAAAGATATGTGCCTGGAAATAAGAGCGGAGCCACGGTACTTTTGCGGATGAATCAGATCGGCTTGCGTCGATGGATCAGACCTATTTGCTCACGATATTGATATTGCTCGCCGGCGTCTCAATGACCGGGCTTGGCTATCCGCTGTGGAAGCAAATGATACCGCCTAACATCTGGTATGGCTTTCGTACTCGCCGTACACGGTCTGACCCGACACTTTGGTATGCGGTTAACCGCCTTTTAGGAAAGGATATGATGATAGCCGGAGCGGTCACCACGACCGTTGCGGCTGTCATACTTTTACTCGGTGCTCACCTCTCGCCGATCGTTGGTACGGCGATATTAGCGGCGGTATTGCTTGTATCCGTTATCTTGATGACGATACGCGGTGCAAGATACCTTTACAAAAATTGACCTTAAATAGCTTGGAGTTAATTATTATCGAAGCGTAATATCCTCATTAAGAGACAGTATTGTGATGTGACTTTTTCAAGGAGGTAGTTTCTTAAAATGTATTCAAGAACGATTCTTGTTTCGGTCGCTGCGGCGGCGATCCTATTATCGGCGGCTTGCGGTATCAACTCTGTTACAAAAGCTCAACTTGAGGCTGTAAAACCCGGCGATGTTATTACTTATCGCTATCAAAAAGAAGGCAGATCATGGTTCTACGCCGACAAGATCACAAGGGTCGAGGGTGACAAGATCTATTACAATCCCGGAAAGAACGAGGCAACCAAGGGCAATGACGACCGATTATTGGATTTTGATACTTCGAAAGAAGAATCTATAGCCAAAAATGATCTGATCAAATATGACACTGAGCAAGGTACCGAGCAGCGTGTAGTTATCTGGATAAAGTAGCAGTATCAGAGGGCGAATAGTATAGTAAATGACATGGAAGTTTCATTTTGTCAGACATTGAGTTTTAACGCCGACACATTCGAGTACGATGTCGTCGCGTCAGAGAGCGGCAACGCAACGATCATCAGATTTCCGGTCGATGAAAAGAAATACAGCCCGGGCGATGTTGTCGTGGTCGTTTCAAACGAGGGTGAGATCAATTTTCACGGCATCATCGGTAAGATCGAGAACGGCAATGCTTATGCATCCGACCCGAAAGGCTCGCTGCTGCCTGCGGGTGCGGTCAACTAAAGGTCGATCTTTGATCTTGGGCATAAGCCGGAGTTGTGCGTAGATGGTGCGTAAACTTTTAGCGGAAACCATTATCAAATTTGCCTTTCTAAACACGATATACTTGCGTCATAAAAACGCGAAGTGCAATAATAGCGGTACTTTCAGCAGTTTGGGGATGTAGCTCAGCTGGGGGAGCGCGGCGTTCGCAATGCCGAGGCCAGGAGTTCGATCCTCCTCATCTCCACCAAATACGACGATGATATACGGCGAATTTCGATTCGCCGTTCTCATTTCAAGGGCCGGAATAAGACTCAAGGCAAATTTAAAGGATAAGAGCTATCGCCTGAGGCTCTGAGCCGATCTTGTTATGCATGATCTCGTGAGCGTGCGGTCGCCGCGGTTCAGGAACGGTGTTGACGAACAATATATCGAGTGTTATTGGTCCACGCGGCTGAGCGATCGGGTAATACAGGCAAATTCGTTGCTCAAAGCCGCCATAGATAACAACGGCCTTATTTTATATCAAGATCTTTCAGTATCCTGCCGACCGGATAAATTCCCACTTTCTGATTCAAATAATAAGGTGAGCGCTGATAAAAGAAATTTAGCCTTGCACGGGGATTTTTGGCAAAGGACGGGTCTTTTAGCTTTTCCTCGAAATCTGCTTTGAGTGCCGGATCCTTGGCGAGCATCTCTTTTGCGGCCTTTTCTATCTGGTAACTTTCGCCGTACTCTTTTTGTTCGAAAACAGAGTCAAAAAATCCCCAAAAAACGAACGAGTCAGGGCCGTTAGGTTCCAGCAGATGGATCGCGACGGCGGCGTCAGGCTGATCCATGGGAATAATGATCGAACCGGCGGCAAATGTACGTTTTTCTGTATAAGCTACGGGTTTGCATGTGACCGTGACGCGGTTCTCGAACGGCATCGAGGCAAATTTTGGTTCGGTGAGCTTATAGCTCTGAACTTCGATATCGGTCTTTGTCTTTAATGTGGAAAACTTAATGCCGTGCATTTTTATGACATTGATGACGTCCTTATATTGCGGCGGGATAATGTAATAAAGCGGTGGAGCGACAGCCGTGGTGACGATGCCGTCATCATATTTGGGGATCGTGATATTGAGCGGTTTTGTGCCGTACACGAGGCGTTTGCCGCCTGAGATCTCGCTGTCCTCGATCTTGTATTCCGTACCTTTAAAATTAAGATCGGTTGCCTTTTTTGAGACGCTGAGAGTGAGAGGGAACTGAGCGTCGGGCGAATATGATCTGCCGCGGGCGATGGCTGCATCGTCGGCCGCTTTATTCACGGCGAATAGCGAGGCTTTATTGTTGCCAACCTCATCTATTAGATAGCGTAAAGTATCGTATGTGCCGCGTACACGTGATCTGTAAGGTTTGTAAACGTGCGTTTCGACCAGCAGCCCGATACGATTGCGGAGCGGAGTATAGCCGGTAGCATATTTTGGGGTCGCGATAAATGTAGCCACGCCGCCGGTAACCTCGCGGCCGGCAAATTCGATGTAGTGGGTAAGTATGTTGCCTTCCTTTTCAACTTTGGGCACGACGTTGCCGTCAAAATGCTGATCCATCCAAGCTTTTAGTCCGGGATCTGCCTCTTGAAAGTGTGCATACTCATAAGTGACGTTGTACTGAAAGTCAGCACCGTCAGTTACGTGCAGATCTACAAAAATATCGGGCCGCCACTTGTTCCAAAGCCCGAGCCAGGCTCGAGTTTCAGGTGCATCAGCCTTCATATAGTCGCGATTGAGATTGAGATTTGATGCGTTGGCACGAAAACCCATCTCATCAGGGCCATTTTGATTGATGCGCATATACGGATTCGAATTTTCGTGTCCGTCAACGTTGTAGATCACTTCGAAAAGAATGACGACATTTTTTAACAATTCGCTGCGTGTCTTTAAAACGGCGATGTCACGAAGCAAAGCAAGCCCGGCATCTTTGCCGTCGATCTCGCCCGCATGAATGCCGGCCTGGAGCAAGATGACCGCCTTACCCTGCTTGCGTGCGGCCTCAGGAGTAAATGCCTTGTCCTCCGCCGCGATCAGCAGCGGTAATTCACGCCCCTCACCGCTCACGCCATAGCTCTCATATCGCACCAACCCTTTCGAAGCCGCCGCCAACCGCTTAGCATACGCGACCGAATCGTCATAGTTATCAGTCCGGGCATAATTGGTCCGTTCAGCTCCGGTCTGCCACTCTGCGGGAATATTGTTGGCTTCGCTTTGTGAGTAAATGTTGGGGAGAAATAAAAGGGCAATGGCGATAATAAATAGTGATCTCATATCTGATGATTATACGACGGACAAAGCCTTTTGCCCTCGACAGGACAGAGTAGATCTGTACTGCCGCCAAATAATTGTTCACATTACGCCATTTTCGATGTCGGGAGATGATGAAAACAAAATTAAGCAAGATGTAAAGTACCCACGATTGTTACCAGGTTAAATTGGAGTTTTCGGGTTAGGGAGAACTGGGCCGCATGATGCTCTGGGAGGTATGCCTCCCAGAGCATCATCGGGACGGCGGCAGTTGTAGAATTCGATCCACGCCGCTGTCAGTTCTCTCACCTCGTCCAAACTGTCAAAGATGTACATATCGAGTATCGCCTGTCGATATGTTCGGTTAAACCGTTCGATATAGCTGTTTTGCATCGGGCGCCCGGGCTTGATGAAGTCGAGTTCGACATAAAATTTAACCTCTATGCGATCTAACATCATCTATAGGCACTATACAATTTAACATCTGTGCGATCTGACATCGTTGGCGATAGCTGAAATTTGGGGTCGTTACTTTGCATCCATCCAATTATCGCCTGAGCCTATTTCGACGACGAGTGGGACGTCGAGCGTGGCGGCTGATTCCATTTCGTGTTTGATGATCTCTGACGCCGCATCGATCTCGGAGAGCGGAGCTTCGAAAAGAAGTTCATCGTGTACCTGCATGATCATTTTTGTTTTAAGTTCACTCTCAGCAAGAGCTTTTTGAACACGGATCATTGCGATCTTGACTATATCCGAAGCGGTTCCTTGTATCGGCATATTGATCGCTTCGCGTTCGGCACGAGAGCGAACGGCAAAATTGCGATCGTTGATCGAGGCAAAATATCTGCGCCGGCCAAAGAGCGAGGTCACAAAGCCATTTTTACGAGCTTCTTCAGGGATGCGATCCATATACTGACGAATGCCCTTATAGGTCGCGAAATAATCATCGATCACCTTGCGGGCCTCAGCTTTTGAGATGCCGACGCGTTGGGACAGGCCAAAGGCTTCGACAGCATAGGCGATGCCAAAGTTTACGATCTTTGCGAGGCGGCGCTTTTCTTTGAGATCCTTAGCATCGGTCGCACCAAAGACAAGTTTCGCAGTTTGTGCGTGTATATCCTCACCATTTTTAAAAGCGGTGAGCATATTTGCGTCTTGAGTAATATGGGCCAGAATGCGAAGTTCGAGTTGTGAATAGTCGGCGGAAATGAGTTTGCTGCCTTTTTCGGGGATGAACGCACGGCGTATCTCTTGGCCGAGTTCGGTGCGAACGGGAATGTTCTGCAAGTTTGGCTCAGTTGACGAAAGGCGGCCCGTTGCTGCGACCGTCTGATTGAGACAACCGTGTACACGACCGTCTTCGCGTATCATCTTAGGCAATGCGTCAGCGTACGTCGCACGTAATTTATCCATCTCACGATAGTCGATGATGAGCTGTGCGATCTCGTAATTTTGAGCTAACTCGACCAGAACGTCGTGACTTGTCGAGATCTGTCCTGTCGCGGTCTTTTTACCGGTGTCGATATTGAGTTCGGAGAAAACTTCGCCGACCTGTTTGGGCGAACCGATATTGAACTCGCGGCCGGCAAGCTCGAACAGACGCTTGCTCAATTCGCCGAGCTTCTTTGTAATGTCGGCAGAAAAAAGATTGAGGCCTGTACCGTCAACCTTCATACCGGCGAGTTCGATATCAATAAGGACATCGATGGTCGGTATCTCGATATCGTTATAAAGCTTGTCGAGCGAACTCGCGGCGAGTTGGGCACGAAGTGTGGGCACCAGACGAGCGATGAGATCTGCGGATTCGACGGTGCGAAAGACGGTCTCGTCAAAACCGTCGGGAATCGATAGAGCCGCGTCGGTGTCGATATGGATCTGAGCAAGGAACGGCAAAAGGTAACTCGTGCGGCCCGGATCGAGCAGATAAGCGGCAACCATCGTATCGTCAGCGACGCTCTCCGGACGGATGCCGAGTTTGAGCAATGCACCTGTGTTGCGTTTTAGGTCGTGTGCGGCCTTATCAATAAAAGGATTGGTCAAAAGATCGGCGATCGTCCGTTTAGCAACATCGGCACCATCAGCAAAATTCTCAATATCGACATAGATCGCTTCGCCGCCGCCCAAGCCAAAAGCGATGCCGAGAGGAATATTTTTTTCGTAACAGCCGGTGCGCTCATTAGAGTTGGAATCGTTGACGTGAAAGCTTAGTACAGCTGCCTCGAATGCACGCCGAACAAGGCCGTCGAGGCCCTCGCGAGTGTTGACGACGGAATATTGAGCATTTATCGCCGACCTCGAAGGAGCATCAAATAAACCGCCGGACGGCAAAGACGAAACTTCGGCCACTGCGGCCTCGGCACCGGCAAATTCTTTAGTAAGCGTCTTAAATTCGAGTTCGCGAAAAAGCTCGTATGCCTTTTGCCGATCCGGTTTAGAGTGAGTTAGAACTTCGAGATCGAGGTCGATAGGGACCTCGCAATGAATGGTCGCAAGCTCGAGCGATTGTTTGATGAGTTCCTGATTATTTTGCAGACTCTCGCGATAGGTCTTACGTTTTATCTGATCGGCGTTTTCCATAGCGGCGAGAGCCGAACCGAATTCGGTAACCAGCTCAACCGCTCCTTTGGGGCCGACGCCCGGAGCGCCGGGAATGTTATCGACCGAGTCGCCCATCAAACCGAGCAGGTCAATGACCTTATCAGGACCGACACCGAATTTATTCTTGACCCACGCTTCGTCACACCACTCGACGGGCGGCACAGGAACTTTGCGCTTCAGATTCTGCGAATTTTGCCGCATCGCAATGACATAAGGATCGGTGACGAGCTGGCAGAGGTCTTTGTCATTAGAGACGATCACTGCCTGCATCTTTTCGGCAGCGATCTTTTTGCACAAGGTGCCGATGACATCATCTGCTTCGAAACCGTCCATGCGAAGGATCGGAATGCAAAATGCTTCGCAGACGCGTTCGATGTACGGGAGCTGACTGGCAAGATCGTCAGGCATTTCTTCGCGATTTGCCTTGTATGACTCGGCCATATCATGGCGAAATGTCGGCACCATCGTGTCAAAGACCGCCGCGATATAATCAGGTCGTTCATCATTCATCAGCTTACGGAGCATATTTGTAAAGACAAATACCGCCTGCGTCACCTGGCCTTTGCTATTGTGCATCGGTTCCTGCTTCATGCCCATCGGAGCAAAGAACGCCCGATATATATGCGACATCGCGTCGATCAAAAAGACTCGTTTCATTTGGCGATATTTTAACACGCGTGACTATGTGGGATTAATTTGAAATAGATGTATGCGGCATCTTGCCAAGATCAGACGATGCGGATCGGCTTTTATAATGGACCGGCCTATTTGGCGGAATTAGACCGAGGATCTAAAATTTAAGTTCTGAGATAAAATTAACGATAAAAGAGGTTTGACGGCTGAAAGTTGTTTGCCGCCGTATTGCAGCCTAAAGTTTTTTTGAGGCGAGGCATCGGGGCGGAAGGATATCTAATAAAATTATGAAGAGATCAATAGCTGCTTTTTTTATACTTGCGACACTTATATTTCCGATCGGCACATTTGCTGATGAGGGGATGTGGACATTTGATAACCCGCCGCTGAAACAGTGGAAAGAACGTTATGATTTTGTACCGCCGGCCGGTTGGCTGGATAAAGTGCGTTTGGCGAGCGTGAGATTAAATGACGGCGGGTCGGCGAGCTTTGTTTCGCCGAACGGGCTGATCATTACTAATCAACACGTAGCTAACGGACAACTGTCAAAGATGTCCTCGCAGACGAAAGACTATGTTAAAGACGGCTTTTACGCACCGACACAGGATAAAGAGGTAAAGGCAACAGACCTCGAAGCTAATGTCTTAATGTCATTTGACGATGTCACGGCAAAGGTTCAGTCTGCGACGGACAAGAAAGCAGTATCGGCTGAGATAGAAAAAGATTGCGCCGCAAAGACGCAGCTGAAATGCGAAGTGATCTCATTCTACAGCGGCGGCGAATATTGGCTGTACCGTTTTAAGAAATATACTGATCTGCGCATCGTTTTTGCTCCTGAGGAACAGATATCGTTCTTTGGGGGAGATTATGACAATTTTACATATCCGAGATACGACCTCGATATCACCTTCCTGCGTGCATACGAGAACGGAAAACCGGCGGATACCCCGAATTATTTTAAGTTTTCTGAAAAGGGAGCTGCCGATGGCGAATTTATCGTTGTACCGGGAAATCCGGGATCGACCGCCAGATTGTCAACCGTTGCTCAGTTAGCGTTTCAACGTGACATAGGCAATCCTCTGCAGAAAAAAGTTTGGGAAACACGGCTCAATGCTCTTGAAGCATATGCAAAACTTGGCGAGGAACAGCATCGTCAGGCAAGCCCGGCCATTCGCTCGCTGAACAACTCGCTAAAACGTCTCGCCGGCCAACAGGACGGATTACTGAATCCACGACAGTTCGGCAAAAAGGAAGTTGAAGAAAAAGAGCTTCGGGATGCTCTGGCTAAGAAGCCCGATCTTGATAAACAGTATGCTCCCGCATGGGATGATCTTGCTAAGGCTTATGCGGGTATGTCAAAGATGGCACCTCGACTTTCGTTCTCAAATCTTGCCGCATCGCGTCTTGCAACGATCGCGACGCAGATAGTTCGTTATACGGGCGAGATCGCAAAGCCTAACGATCAGCGTTATGACGAATTTCGTGATAACAGGATCGAGTCTTTTAAATTCGCACTGCTTTCGTCGGCTCCGATCTATGATGATCTGGATGAGGCAAGCCTGACAGCCTGGTTGGATGAAGCGGCGAAGACGTTGGGTACTGATGACCCTTTTATAAAAGCGGCATTGGGCGGTTCGAGTGTAAAGGATGTCGTCCATCACGCAGTTCGCGACACAAAACTCAAAGATGTCGCATTCCGCAGATCACTGCTTGACGGAGGCTCGGCAGCGGTTGCCGGTTCGACCGATCCGATGATCGTGCTTGCACGAAATGTAGAGCCGGTCATACGCGAACTTCGGGCTTGGAATGATGCTAACGTCGCCCGTGTCGAGTCGAGTGCAGGCGAACGCATCTCAAAGGCTAGATTTGCCGTCTATGGCAAGAGCATTGCACCAGATGCCAATTTTAATCTTCGATTAAGTTACGGCCGCGTTAAAGGTTACGAAGAAGATACGACGCTCGTACCGTACAGGACGACATTTTACGGACTATATGATCGTGCATTGAGTTTCGGCGAAATGAGTCCGTATGAATTGCCTCAGAGATATAAGGACAAGCTTGGCAAATTTGATATGTCTGTCGGCCTCGATTTTGTTTATACAGCCGACACGATCGGAGGAAATTCCGGATCGCCCGTTATTGATCGAAATGCCGAATTCGTCGGTATAAACTTTGACAGTAATATCCAGAAATTGTCCAACAAATATTGGTATGTCGAAGAGTCCGAAGGCGGACGAGCGGTAGGCGTCCACTCAGCTGGAATATTGGAAGCTCTGAAAAATGTCTATGAGACAACGGCTTTGCTGAAAGAGATCCGAGGAAATTAGTCGGCGAAACATATTGAGATGGGAACGAAGTGGCCTTTGTTACCAGATCCGTAATCTTTGCCGAACCAGGTTTTGAGATGAGCCGACCTCTGATCGAGGTCGGCTTTTTTGGCGTCAGGCATCAGGGATCGCCATTCCGCACATGCGTGCTTGCGCACGATATGTTTGACCGAAGGATAAAGGTTGAACGAATAAAGCGACGGATTCAATGCCTCATTAAGATGATCGGTAATGAATGGCTTTAACAGATCGGTGTTTATATGAACTTGCGGGTCAATATGCCACTTTCCGTCTCTACGTGCGACGATCGGCGGATAGGTTGTTTCGCCGATCTTGATCGACGATGTGAGCCTTTGATAAAACCTCATTCCGGCATAGTTCGCAGCAAGGTCGCCATTTGAGTAAACGCCCGATACATACAGCCCGTAATATGACCGCTCCGTATGTTGGCCCCATCGCACAGCTGCACTGTCAGCTTTATCTGCGGAATTACCGTCAGAGATCTTTTTGTTTCGGATCCGGTAATACTTATATCCTTGCTGAAGAAAATGTTCGATCTTATCAACGCCAATATCGGTCCCGAAAACATTAATGGTCGGACTTATCGTTGCCCAGTTAGTAGGAAGCAGGACATATATAGAGTCTGCAAATGATGTTTTGTATCTGCTTGGCGAAACTGTAAAGTTGTGCTTTTTAAACCATTCTCCTGTTTTGGTTGTCGAGAGCGTCCCGCTGCCTGTTCGTTCAAAAAAAGCCTGAGCAATGGCATCTTCCGACCTTAGGTATGCGAGCCTGTTTATGATATTCAGGTCTTTTTCACGATCTTGTTTTGCACTGAGCGCCAGACATTTTGAGTTCTCATCTATCTTGGCATTTACGCTGTCAACCGCTGCTTTAAGATTCTGTGCCAGATATTCGGTCAATTCGCCGCCGATATCCGCGAGCGGTTCAGGCGGCAGATTATATTGATCCGTCTCAAATGCAAAAACCGTCGAGTTCAATGTTATCGAAAAGAGTATGCAGATCGTGAAAATCAGATTTTGCATATTCATGAGAATCTCGAAGTTTGTGGCATTTTAAGCGGTTCTTAGTTGTCGATCACCTCAAAATCCACTGACTGATCTGACATTTTATCAGCCACCTTGTCACGAACTATAACTTGCAAAATGTACTCACCGGATTGCACCTGTTCGGCAATTTTGATGTTTCCCGTATCAGTGAAGATCGCGGGGGAATCAGTTTGAGACGGAGTTAGCGGCTTTTCTCCTGAGTCGAGAAGCATTTTGCCATCTTTAAAAAGCCTGATCTGACGGGTAAGCGACGGAGCATTGCCGTTGCTCTTTGGATTAAAGATCTGGTAAGTAAATACCAAATTTTCACCGTGCTTATATTCGCGTGAGGCAGCTGTTGCCCGAGTGGCATTAAAAGTAAAATCTCCATCTGCCGTAAACGGTGAGATGTTGGGGCGCCCGTTGTTTGAATTTGTGGCAGTCAGGCCGGATATTAAAAAGTTCGCTTTTTTAGCATCGGGTATCTCTATAAAATCGCCGGCGGCACCCATTCTACCGGAAATACCATCACGCACGGCAATGCGATAACTGTACAGCCCCTTATCCTTTACAGGCAGATCTATGCAAAAATCAAGACCGTTTTTTATTACGGCAGGCAATGCATCCGCATTCAAATGGAGCGTATATGTGCGATTAATGTCACTTATCGCTTTTGCCTTTTCATCTAACAGCACGACGATGACATCCATCATAAGCTTTTTCCTGCCATCAGGTTCATCTTTGAATTGAATATCATCTCCGCCGATATGGGCTAGACCACGGACAAAGCCGCCGGTCTTGGCCTCACTGCGATATTGCACAGTAAACCTGAAATCGATGTTGTTTTCTATCAACGGAGAAGTAATGGCCCGATAAAGCGGACTGTCGGCAGATCTGTCAACAACTTTCTTAGCTTCATTTACATGCCCAAAAAAGCCCTTTCGCGAACTAACGACCACATCCGCACGATCGACCGAAATGTCAATTTTATGAAATTCCTTGCCTTTAAATGTTTCACCATCCGGTTCATATCCAATTAGGTAATAACCTGATTCGGTGGTCAGGATGTTGGCTAAAGCCTTATCAGGAGAATTTCTGTTTCGAAAGAACTGTCCGCCGGTCGTATTGGCCAAATATTCCAATCCGGTATTTAGTGAACTGGTTTCAGCGGCGCGCCGACTCGATAATTGTTCAGTGTCATCTGACGAAACGTTATCAGAAGCGTTTATCATTGAGCTGTTCGTAAGCCCTTTGTTACTGAAAGTGTGAATAACGACCGATGCCCTTGCAGCCTTATCGGCCAGGGTCAATAAGGCATCACTAGAACGGGAAAATCTTTCTCCCGGAATTCCTTCGGAAAAGAAGAATATTTCCTTTCGCTGGGAAATGCCTTCAAGACGGTCGATGACAATATCGAGCACCTTAAGACTTTCAATTGTTTGCTGGTCACGCAGATTGGCAAACGCACTGCTTCCCTGAGGCGGATCTAACGGACTTGAATTAGATCGACGATTATTTGTGTCAAGCTCATTTGAAGTTGCACAAGCTCCCGGAGCATAAGTTGAGATCTTAGAGATCTTTTGCCTCAGGATGTCCTTATTGGACGTGTACATTTGGAGCAGGCTGACCCCGGCTTTAGTACGGTAAATTGCTACTCGGTCGTCAGGCTGCATTTGTTCGTTGACAAAACGCTTCATTGAATCACGCATGAAGATATTGCTTTCAGGCGATGAGTAACAATTACCATCATCCAGTACAAAAGTAATTATCCTGCCTTGACCGGATCTTGTCCCTGATGCCGGGGTTTCAGGCTGGGCTTTGTCACGTTTAGTTTTGCCGTTAACAAGGTTGAGCGCACGCGGATTTATATAAACCACAGATGTGATATTTTGCGGTTTCCCGTCCTGTAATACTTGAAAATTCTCTTTTTTTAGATCGGTTACGGGCGTTCCATCCTTGGCTCTCACAACGGCATCGACCTGAATAAGTGCCGTGGTGATCTTAACCACTTCGTCATCTGGTGGGGCCGCAGTCGCCTGCTGAGCGGTAACCGATGATACAAATAAAAATAAGATCGAAATGGGCACAAAATAAAAGATTCGATTCATAGGATCTGGTTGCGGCAGTCGGTTTTGTCATTATGCAGTAACATTTTAACTATATTTCGAGACTTGTAAAGAAATAATAGAGCAGCCAGCGACCGCCGCTTTTTGAGAAACGGTTGTGTGCATTAGAATCTAAGTTACCTATTCGGAATCGGAATATGCACTATCATTTGATCGGAATATGCGGGACTGCGATGGCGAGTTTGGCGGGGATGCTGCAGGCTCGGGGACATCGTGTTACAGGGTCGGACCAGAATGTTTATCCGCCGATGTCAACGCAGCTTGAGGCATTGGGGATCAAGATCCTGACCGGGTATCGAGCTGAGAATGCCGATATCGGGGCTGATGTGGTTGTTGTCGGCAATGCGATATCGCGAGGCAACCCGGAACTCGAAGAGGTACTGAACCGCAAGTTGTTATATCGCTCACAGGCTGAGATCGTGCAGGATGAGTTCATTCGCGGACGTCGATCGCTGGTCGTTGCGGGTACTCATGGCAAGACAACAACAACCAGCATCGCCGCTTGGGTCGCTGAGGTAGGCGGCCTCGATCCGAGCTTTTTGGTCGGCGGGATCGTGCAGAATTTTGGCCAATCATTTCGTGTGACAGAGAGCAGCCATTTTGTGATCGAGGGCGATGAGTATGACACCGCGTATTTTGATAAAAAGCCAAAGTTCATGCATTATCTGCCAGAGATCGCGATCGTCAATAATATTGAGTTCGATCACGCGGATATTTACCGCGATCTTTACGAAATAAAATTCCAATTTTCACGGCTGATGAACCTTGTGCCCGGAAACGGGCGGCTGATCGCGGGTATCGATTCGCCTGTTGTTGCCGAGGTGCTCGCCGAGATGGACGGCAAACTCCATACAAAGGTCGAAACTTTCGGCTTGTCGGACGACGCAAAATGGCAGGCAAGATACATAGACTTTTCGGGAGACAAAACGCGGTTCACGGTCTTTAAGGACGGACATTCATGGGGAGAATTCGAGACGCATCTTATCGGCGAATTCAATGTGCGAAACTGTCTTGCCGTAATGATCGCAGCCGACGCTTGGGGCATTTCAAAGGAAAAGATGCAGGAGGCATTTGATACCTTCAGATCGGTAAAACGCAGGATGGAGGTGCGCGGGGTTGTCAAAGGCGTTACCGTCATCGACGATTTTGCCCATCATCCGACCGCTGTCGAAGAGACGCTGAAAGCTCTCAGAATGAAATACGACGGGCACAGGCTTATTGCGGTCTTTGAGCCGCGAACATGGTCATCAAGGCTGGCGATCTTTCAGGAACCTTATTCGAGAGCATTTGCATACGCAGATGAGGTGATCATTTCCGGTGTTTACAATACTGCAAAAGCGAGCGAACTCGGCAAGGTGCTCGATGTCGATGAACTCGTCGCGGACATCGCTCTGCAGGGCAAGCCGGCAGCGAGCTTTCCCGATCCCGATTCGATCGTCGAACATCTGGTGCCAACGTTAAAAGACGGCGATGTAGTGGCTATTATGTCTAATGGCGGTTTTGGGGCGATACATGACAAACTGCTTGACCGATTAGGTCAGAGATAGTCCTACTCCCGATGGTAAAATATTGTTGATTATTTTGTTCAAAAACTGGCATAATTTCACTGGTCCCGCTCTCGTTGATATCACGTAGATACGTCCGTCCGGCTAAGAAATGCGATGCTTTTCGGTTCGGTCCTGAGAGTCTGTTAATTATAGTTTTTTTGAAGCATTCGAATTTTTTTGTGTAGGACTACGCATCGCTATGCCGGACGGGGAAGATCTTTATCCTTGCCGCTATTTGCCTGCCGACGAGCTTCATTTTTTGATTCCGGGGATAGAAGAAAATGGGAAATAAACTTTATGTTGGTAATTTGTCCTTTCGTGTGACGAGTGACGATCTGCAGGATCATTTTGGTTCGGCCGGAGCGGTCCAGTCGGCAAATGTGGTTTTTGATCATGAGACCGGGCGTTCGCGAGGTTTCGGGTTTGTAGAAATGGCATCTGACGACGATGCATCAGCGGCGATCGCACAATTTAATGGACAGGAATATGACGGCCGTAATATGGTCGTCAACGAAGCTCGTCCTCGTGAGGATCGTCCGCGTGGCGGCGGAGGCGGCGATTACGACCGCGGAAACCGCTGGTAACAGACACGAGATATTGATCGAATAAAAAGGCTGCAGATCGCGGCCTTTTTATTCGATGAATGGTTATAACTATTATCATTTAGGAATATGTCACATTTCTGGAACAATATAGTTAATACTTCTTTCTATTAAGTGAACGGAAGAAAAGCAAAAAAGAGCACAGTGGCAAACAAATAACGCCGCCTCTCCCGGGCCGTAGGTCTGTTCACGATCTCCGATCAAACCGAGTGACCGCATTGTTAGCGAGACAATGCGGTTCTTTTTTTGCCTATCGTCTAATGGTGATAAATTTAAACTAAGATGCAAAAAGTTCTGACAGCCGGACAAATGCGTGAGGTCGATCATCTTACTACCGAACGATTTGGCATACCGTCGATCATCCTGATGGAAAATGCCGCACATGCAGTTGCTCGCGTTATTAACGATAAACTCAATGGAGCAGTTGTGGGCAAGTCGATACTGATCCTCTGCGGGCCGGGAAATAATGGCGGCGACGGTGCTGCGTTAGCGAGAATATTGTGGACATCCGGAGCAAACGTAAATGTCGTATTGTTTGGCAGTGCTGATGATGCAAACGGTGACGCGGGCGCGAATTTTAGGATATTGCGTGATCTGTCCGATCACAGCACAAATACAGGTGCGGAGACCGGAGATAAAGCAGATGCAGGCGAATTGTATTTTAAAGAGGCGGCCGATGACGAATTTCAAGGTATTAATGATATATCGCTAAAGGCGGATGTTGTGGTCGATGCTTTATTTGGAACGGGCCTGAGCCGTCCGCTTGATGCAAAATTCAGCAAACTCATACGCGACGAGCGTTTAGATGCGAGTAAGGAACGTAACTATATTTTGATATCGGTTGATATTCCGAGCGGGCTATCTTCGGATGATCCGGAACCGCTCGGCAGCACTGTTAAAGCTGACATCACGGTGACCTTTACTGTCCCCAAACCCGCGAACGTATTGCCGCCTGCAACCCATCTCAATGGTGAGCTTATAGTTGCCGATATCGGATCGCCCGCAGAACTGATCAATGCGGCCGAGAGCTGCCTATTTGTGGCGGGTGATGATGATGTGCGGCGTTTTACAGAGCATTCCAAATTTGACGCAGGGTCATATAAGAATAAGCGCGGCCATGCGCTTATCATTGCCGGCTCTGAGAATTATGCTGGAGCAGCGGTATTAGCGGCCAATGGTGCGATGCGTTCGGGAGTCGGGTTGGTAACAATTGTTACGCCTCACTCAGCCAAAGAGATGGCAGCTTCGCGTGTGCTGCCGGAGGTCATGGTGCGAAGCGTCTCCGAGACCGAGGATGGAGCTATTTCCTTCGACGCGATCAGTGAGATCGGCGAACTTCTGGAAAAAGCGGACGGAGTGACGATCGGCTGCGGGCTTTCGCAGAACGACAGTACACGAAAGTTCGTGCAAGCTGTAATTGAAATGCGGACGCATCCGACAGTCGTTGATGCTGATGCCCTTAATCTGCTCTCGCCATTTCGTGGTGAGGCACTCAAGACTATTGACGGGCCGCCGCTTATTTTGACCCCGCACGAGGGTGAATTCATGCGGTTGCTGGGCACCACCGATAAGCAAGTAATAAATGACCGTGTTGCAGCGGTACGCAATTTTGCTCGCGAACATAATGTTATTCTCGTCCTAAAAGGTGAACGGGTCTTGATCGGCTGTCCTGATGGTCGGGTGATCGTTAATCCAACCGGAAACTCCGGACTTGGTAAAGCGGGGAATGGAGATACACTCGCGGGAATTCTTGGCGGCTTTATCACTCAAAGTTCGTCGATGCACATCGGCATTGTCGAAACTGTGATCGCGGCAGTATATGCTGCCGGCCTGGCGGGTGACATTGCCGAGAAAAAATACGGTAAACGGGTAATGACGGCATCTGATGTACGAGAATGTCTGGCGGAGGTCTTTGCGAGGTTCGGCAAATGAAGTCAAAGATCATTAATAGTGTGACGCCCGAAGATACATTTGCGGCTGGTAAGGCATTTGGGGCTGAGCTTTTACCGGGCGATGTTGTGTTGCTGAAAGGCGAACTCGGAGCGGGAAAAACGCTATTTTCGAAAGGTGTGGCCGATGCCCTCGGGTTCGATATTGACGAGGTCACGAGTCCGAGTTTTACATTAGTTAATCTGTATCGTACAGAAACTATTGACATATATCACATAGATCTATGGCGTTTGCCCGAGAGGACCAATGCCGGCGAAGCGGTCGGCATAGACGAGATACTCGAACAGGAAAATACAGTTATACTGATAGAGTGGCCTGAGCGAATGTCAGATGAACAACTCGGTGAGAGGTTGTTTGAGGTCAGTATCAAAGGTGATGGCGAAGATGCGAGAACCATTTCGATCGAACAAAAAATGTAACATCATAATTCTTCACGCAAGCCGTTGTCCTGCAATATACTTTAGCTCCGGCTATGACATTAAGCACTGATTCGGTAAAACCCAATACTGCTATAAAAAAGGCAAGATCATCACAAACTCCGCCGCCTGTCGAAATTCCGCCATTTGACGGAAAGTTGACCTTTGACCGCGAAATGAGTTGGCTCGAGTTCAATCGACGTGTACTTGAGGAGGCCACAGACGACTCGCTGCCTGTCCTTGAGAGGCTAAAATTCCTTTCGATATTTTCATCAAATCTCGACGAGTTCTTTATGATCCGTGTTTCGGGGATCAAGGAACAGATCGCTGAGGGTGTTGGCGAACTTACGGCTGATGGGCTGACGGCATCAGAGCAGCTTCAGCAGATAACTAAACAACTCCGGCCGATGCTGAAACGGCAGGTAACGTATCTAAATGAGAATGTTCTTCCCGCACTTGAAAAGGCAGGAATTACGATCGAACCGTATTCTTCGCTAAATGCGAAAGAAAAAAAGAAGATCGATAAATATTTTCGTGACAATCTTTTTCCGATCTTAACGCCCCAGTCAGTGGATTCGAGTCACCCTTTTCCGTACATTTCCAATTTAAGCCTAAACCTCGGAATGTACATTGAGCCGAATCGGCAATCTATACAGCCAAATCTGCGGTATCTGTTCAAACAAAAGCGGTTTACGCGTATCAAACTGCCGTCGAGTGTTTCGCGGCTTGTGCCGATAACCGATAAGGGCAAGCGTTTTACACTGCTTGAGCAGGTCATTGCCGCCAATGCCTCCGAGATATTTCCGCAGATGAAGGTCAGCGAGGCTTTTCTGTTTCGTGTGACGAGAGATGCTGATATTGAGCTTCGCGAAGACGAAGCCGGCGATCTGATGCGCACTCTGGAAGTTGAACTGCAGCGGCGGCGGGACAGATTTGCAGTTCGATTGGAAGTTGCATCCGCGATGCCCGAGAAAATGGTCAAGCTGCTGACAACCGGCGTCGGCCTGACCGATACGGATGTTGAACGCATTGACGGATTCATCGACATTTCGGACCTGATGCGTCTGTACTCGCTTGATGTCCCGTCACTTAAAGAGCGTCCGATCACGGCTGTCGCCAGCCCGCTGATCCCAAACCCGCAGGACATATTTGACGCGATCAAACGTCAGGATATTTTACTTCACCATCCCTTTATGCCATTTGCGACGGTCACTGATCTCTTAGCACAAGCGGCTACGGATCATGACGTACAGGCTATCAAGATATGTTTATATCGTACAGGCAAAGATTCGCCGATAGTCGATTGGCTGATCCGCGCAGTTAGACAAGGGAAACAGGTTACGGCCCTTGTTGAATTAAAGGCCCGTTTCGATGAGGAGAATAACATCGAGTGGGCTCGCCGTCTGGAAAACGAGGGCGTGCATGTTGTATATGGCATTAGCTCGCTGAAAACGCATTCAAAAGTACTGTTAGTTGTCAGGCGTGAAAAGGACAAGCTCAAACGTTATGTTCATTTAGCTACGGGTAATTACAATCCGGTAACGTCACGATCATATACCGACCTCGGATTGCTAACCTGTGACGAACAGATCGGAGCCGATGCAACTAATCTTTTTAATTTTTTGACAGGATATTCGCAGCAGGATCATTTTGATCGACTGCTCGTTGCCCCGCTTCATCTTCGTGACCGACTTATTGAGATGATCCGTCGTGAGAAGCGAAATAAACTTGCGGGTAAAGATGCGCGAATTATTATCAAGGTCAATAGCGTCACGGACACAACGCTTGTAAATGAGCTGTACGAAGCCTCAAAGGCAGGCGTCGATATCGATCTCATAGTGCGTGGTGTTTGTACGCTCAGGCCGGGCATCGCAGGATTGTCCGAGACGATAAAGGTGCGCTCGATCGTAGGTCGATTTTTAGAGCATAGCCGTGTATTTTGGTTCGCAAATGCGACCGGCGAATCGCCCGAGACCTATATCGGCAGTGCTGATCTGATGAGCCGTAATCTTGACCGCCGCGTCGAGGTGCTCGTCCCGATCATCGATCCTGAGATACGCGAATATATAAGAAATGTCTTTCTCGATGCTTATCTTCGCGATACCGCTAATGCTCGAGAGTTAAAAGCCGACGGCACGTATCGCCGGATCGGCAGCCGGACCGCAAAACATTTTGACGCTCAGATGTTCTTTGTCGGTAAACCGGCGGGTATCTGAAATGGGTCAGGTGGTTTTTGTCTTTTCGAATCGGGCTTCTTTTACGCCTTTTACATCTTTGCCGTATTTGAGTGTGAGTCGCGGATAACCGCGCGTTTCAAGCGGCAGTTTTTCTATCTCAAGCGCTCTTTCGGCCTCAAGGATCTCTTCGACCGAGCCTTCGATCTCCATATAGTAGCCGAAAGGCAACTCATCCAACACGACCTCGGCACCGCAGAGATGCCATGCCTTTCGGTGCTTTTCGTAAACGATCGAAAGCACGTAACCGAGTTTTTCGATGATCGCTTCGGTCGCATTTACATCAGCGACTATGGTCTCATGCTCGATCTGCTGTTTAAAATCGCCGTTAAAACCGACCTTTTCCTTGTAGGTCAGCATTGTTTTTTCAGGTGTTTTACGAAGACGCAGAACGGCGTTACGAGCATCAAGTACGCCGCCTTTGTGAAGATAATTTTCCTCAAAGGTCTCGTATGCGAACTCGGCCCCGACCTTTTGGAGCTTTGAGGTCAGTTCGACAAGCAGTTTTTTGTCGATGCGGTATTTTTTTTCTGTCTCGATAGCCATTAATACTAAGTTTTATTAGATAGTAAGCAATTAAAAATCGGACGGCAAACGAGATATAGATGCAGAAAGCAACTTGACGGAATTTAATAAATATTTGATACTTGAAAAAAAGGTCAGGTTTAACGGCCTGCCAAAAAATTGGAGTAATTTATGCCATATCCTGAAATAATGATACACGGAATGCGTGCCGAACTTGCCAATCTCGGTATCGAAGAAACCAAGACCAGCGAAGCTGTCGAGACTGCGGTCAAGAATACCGATGGCACCGTAATGGTGGTCGTTAACTCGGTCTGCGGATGTGCTGCCGGCGGCGTTCGCCCGGGAATTGCAATGGCTTTGCAGCATTCGGACAACAAGCCTGCCAAGTCGATCACGGTATTTGCAGGAGCTGACATTGATGCCACTGATACCGCGCGTGACTATTTCTCAGGTTATGCTCCTTCGTCACCGTCGATCGGATTTTTGAAGAATGGTCAACTTGTAAAGATGTTCGAGCGTCGTGATCTCGAAGGCCGTCCGCCGCAGGTGATCGCACAATCGCTGATCGAGGCATTTGACGAAGTTTGTGCCAAATCTGATGTCGCGGTGAATTGATCTAACCGTAGAATTTAGACGAAATGCTCTAGAAGAGCCGCTTGGGTCTTGTTGCCCCAAGCGGCTTTTGTATATTTTTTGATCGCGATCAGATCACACGAGCGGTAAACAAACCAGGATGAGAATTCAATTTATAGTATCAAGTAATGATGTTTAGGGGTTAAAGCACAGATCCGTACAAGATTTACCTTGCGGCTTTGAATAATATACGGCTAAAATAGCTTAGCCATTTGAGTCATCAGTGGTGATGGATCACGCCTATAGAATGTCGATCAGTCAACGTCAACATATAAGATTTTCGCTGGACGTTCCGGCGACGATCATTACCAAGTACGGTGAGCGTCAGCAGACGCAGCTCCAGCAGATCAGTATCGGCGGATGCTTTACCGGTTGGGAAGAGAACATCTACATAGGTGATGAATTCAGGATGGAGATCCCGCTGCCGAACGGTAATTTTTTGCCGCTTGCCTGTAAGGCTCTATACCGTTTTGATCACACAGGCATCGGTGTGAAATTTTTGGACATTACTCAATTTGAGCAGGAACTGATCTCAAAGATCATAATGCACAGGCTTGACGAAGAGGGAGTTCCGCTGCAGGTAGATCCATTTCACACGCCTCCGACATTTCTGAACGAGCACCCAATGCCCCGCGTCAGCGACATTCGTGAAAAAGCCGACAGCATCCTTGAAAGGATAATGACGCCCGATTAAGAGTTGTTTTCAGGAAAATGTATCCATGTTCCTGAAAAGTCCTTACGGGTATAGCCGCCGGCATTTGGATGGTGAAGAGGCCTATTCCGATTATCTTGCCATGGGCCTATGTAATACTCACCTAGTGGAAGTCCGGTACCGGATCCGATCATACCCGGAGGCGTTCGGTTAAAATATTTTTTCCAATAATGTTCAGACCAAAAGATCGCACAGTAATCTAGATCGACGTACTCGTCAATAAATATATATCCTTTATCGACAAGATTGGGCCATATATAACGAACACAGGTCTCGAGGCTTAGCTCCAGATCCACATCGAAAAATGCCAAAAGCACCGGACGGTCGAAATGCGGAAGAGTTTCGTTAAACCACCCTTTCGTAAATTCGCATACATCTAATGCACCGTATTTGCGGATATTCTCTTTGACAATATCGAGCGGGCCGCAATAATCGCCGGTACTATATACATTTTGCCGATCGGTGTCATCGCCTTCAGGCAAGCCTTCGAATGAGTCGAATATCAAAAGTTTTCGACCGGTCATCTTTGCTACAAGCGAAAGATTTGCTGCACTTCCGCCCCGCCATGTGCCACACTCGACGATATCACCCGCAACATCAGGCGGTGTTTCGAGTATCTTCAGAGCCATTGCGAGATGTGATTTATAGGACGTGCCTGTTTTTACACGCAGTTTGTTCAAGGCCATCCGAAGTCCGAGAGAATATTTTTTAAAGACCCCAAATTTATAATCCGGATGGATCTCAGTTGAGTTCAGAATAAAAAAGATCGCTATCGGAACGGTAACAATGTAATAAACCTTTAGGATGAACCTATACATAATTGCAGAAAAAAGAATTTTAATCGAAATGAAATCTTAACGACCACGTGAAACTGGTGTCAAAGGCTAAAGGCTAGAAGATCTCATCCAAAGCCTGATCCAGATTTTTAACACCGACAACTCGTACTCCTAAAAGCCTTTCGAGGCCTTTTTTATTAGATTCGGGAATTATCAGTTTTTTAAAGCCAAGTGTTTGAGCCTCACGGGCACGGGCTTGGGCCTGTAGGACGCCGCGTATCTCGCCTGTTAATCCAACTTCGCCAAAGACGGCTGTTTCCGGCGGTATCTGAATATTTCTAAAACTTGAGGCAATGGCCGCGATCACGCCGAGGTCCGCGGCAGGCTCGTCTATTTCAAAACCGCCCGCAACGTTGACAAAGATATCGTCGCCCGACAATTGAAAGCCCAAACGCTTTTCCATTACGGCTATCAAAAGTGATGTGCGGTTATGGTCAAATCCTTGGGTCATACGGCGGCCCGAACCGAACTTTGTGCCGCTGACCAATGCCTGCAGTTCGACAAGCATCGGACGAGTGCCTTCCATACAAACGGTCACGACAGATCCGGTCGCATTGTCGGGACGTTCCTGGAGAAATAGCTCCGACGGATTGCCAACCGGCATAAGTCCCGAACTTGTCATCTCAAATACGCCGATCTCATTTGCCGCTCCAAAACGGTTCTTTGTAGCTCTAATGATGCGATGATTGTGATGGCGGTCGCCTTCAAAATACAGTACTGTATCGACAATATGTTCAAGGGTCTTTGGGCCGGCGATCGAGCCTTCTTTAGTGACGTGGCCGGTAACAAAAACCGGCGTGCCTGTCGATTTGGCAAAGATCATCAGTTGGGCCGCTGCCTCACGCACCTGGGAAACGCTGCCCGGAGCAGATTCGACATTGGGGCTGAAGATCGTCTGAATTGAGTCGATAATTACAACGTCAGGACGCATCCGTTCGGTTTCGGCAAGAATTGCGGTGAGGTTCGTTTCGGGCAGTACGAATAGATTTGGAGCTTCAAGGCCCAAACGCTGGCCCCGCATCTTTATCTGACGCTCTGATTCCTCGCCGGAAACGTATAGGATGCTCGAACCTGAGTCGCCTAACCTGTCCGCCATCTGTATTACGATCGTTGATTTTCCGATACCGGGCGATCCGCCGATCAGTACAAGCGACCCGGCAACAATGCCGCCGCCGAGGACGCGGTCAAACTCTTCGATGCCGGAGGATGTTCTGGTATCATCCTGTGACTCGATCGCGTTATAGGCAACAGGAGCCATTCCGCGAACGAATTGAGATGCTGACGTAGGCGATGATGCTCGAAACTTTTCTTCGACAAATGTGTTCCATTCGCCGCAATCAGGACATTGTCCGATCCATTTGCGAGATTGGTTGCCGCAGTTCTGACAGACAAATATAGTACTGGGTTGTTTTGCCATTAGAGCTTTCAACTATAGCTGAAATGACATCTTACACCGTCGCGTGCTTTTTCAAATAATACACAGCTCGTGCTAGAATTCTCTCGAATGAAACCGGACGTTCTCATCATTAGGATCGCGTTTCTTGGACTGCTGATACTGCTCGGATATCAGCTCCATCCTCTTGAGCCTACAAAATTATTCGGACTTGGTGGTCTTGATCCGATCTCCAAGCGGTTCATATCTGCCATTCTTGGCGGTGTGGTAGGGCTTATAATCATCGGATTTGAAGTTCGTGTAAGAAAGGCTTCATTAAAGACGCTGATCGGTGCCGCTATCGGGTCAATACTCGGCATACTCGGCGCCTTTTTGATCGGCGTGCTGATATCTATACAAAAAGAAGCGGCGGTTTCGGCCGAGATGCAGACCTTTTTGACGATCTCTCTCGCATTCTTTATGGGCTATATCGGGCTGATGGTCGGTGCGGCAAAGGGTGATTATATTGACCTGTCAGCTCTCGGCGGAATTTTTAGCGACAAGCACGTTGCCCGTGATTTTAAGATCATTGACACCTCGGCGATCATCGACGGCCGCATTGCGGATGTTGCAGAGACAGGTTTTTTGGGCGGTACGCTCATTATTCCTCATTTCATTCTTAATGAGCTGCAGCAGGTTGCCGACTCGGCAGATTCGTCAAAGCGTCAGCGCGGACGACGCGGCCTTGATATGCTTCAGCGGCTTCGTAACAACAGTAAGCTTGATGTACAGATCGTCGAGACCGATTTTCCGAATGTGAAAGAGGTCGATCTCAAACTGATCGAGCTTGGCCTACAGCTTGACGCCGTTATCATTACCAACGATTTCAACCTGAACAAGGTCTCACAGCTTCGCGGTGTTTCAGTGCTGAATATTAATGAGCTTGCCAACGCTCTAAAACCTGTTGTCCTGCCCGGCGAGGCAATGAGGGTCTTTATCCTTAAAGAAGGCAAGGAGCCGAATCAGGGAGTCGCGTATCTGGATGATGGTACGATGGTCGTGGTCGATCATGCACGGCGTCTGATCGGCAAGACGGCAGATATAGCAGTTACGAGCGTACTCCAGACCACCGCAGGCAAAATGATCTTTGGACGACTATGGGACGAACGCGGTGAGGAGCCGACGGACAGTTCATCGTCCATTCATGATTCGCGTTCGCTGGGATTTCGGCGTGCTACACGTGAACTTCGCCAAACAACGATAATCGAAGAGGTCGAACATTCTTAAATTCGTCAAGATCGATAGTTCGCATTTCTAATGAATACCGCTATCATCGTCGCCGCCGGCAGCGGTACCAGATTTCAGTCAGAGACGCCAAAACAATATCTCGATCTGGCCGGAATTCCGGTTCTGATGCACTCCATCAGAGCATTCGAGAACTGCGATGAGATCGATGAGATCATTCTTGCCGTAAACACTGATTTTGATGAGAAGCTGCTGGCCTCTCGTCTGACATTGAAACCGATCAAACATATCATCGGCGGAAATTCGCGACTTGAGTCGGTCATAAAGGCTCTTGAGGCAGTTTCATCCGATACACAGATAGTGGTTATTCATGATGGTGTCAGGCCGATGGTAACGCCAAATGAGATAAAGGCAACTATCAAAGCCGCCCGCACAGTCGGAGCCGCTTGTTTGACGGCTCCTGTCACGGATACTATCAAACGCGTTGACGGCGAAACTATCGTCTCTACGGTCGATCGTATGGAACTGCGCCGTGCCCTTACCCCGCAGGCATTTAACCTGCGGCTTTTACTTTCCGCGATCGATGCCCGAGACGAAGAGGTAGAATTTACCGACGAAAGCTCGATCGTAGAGGACTACGGAAAGCACGTTGCCGCAGTCGAAGGCAGTGCGGCCAATATCAAAATAACGCATCCGCAAGATCTATTGATAGCTGAGGTATTGCTTAGAGCGAGAAATTAAATGGATGACATTCGCATCGGGTTCGGAACGGATATTCACCGGTTGGTGGCGGGACGGACGCTGGTCATAGGCGGCGTTATTATCCGATCTGAGTTGGGAGCTGACGGCCATTCGGATGCTGATGTTCTCTTACACGCATTGACCGATGCACTGCTTGGAGCGCTCGCTCTAGGCGATATCGGCATGCACTTTCCAAATAATGACGAGCGGTGGAAAGGAGCGAAAAGTGCGGCATTTGTAGCTCACGCTGTCGATCTGATCGGTGAAGAAGGTTATGAGATAGGCAATGTCGATGCGACGATCGATCTCGAGGCTCCAAAGCTTCGTCCATATATTGATCCAATGCGTTCGTCGATAGCGGAAATGACCGGTATAGAACTGTCAAGAGTATCGATCAAAGCAAAGACGGGAGAGCATATCGGTCCGGTTGGAGAAAGTCGTGCTGTAACCGCACAATGCGTAGTTCTCGTTAAAAGGAAAAACTAGATGCGTCCACAAGAGATCATTGCAAAAAAACGTGATGGTAAAGCATTAAGCGAAGTCGAGATCGGTATCTTTGTTGACGGTGTCGTCACCGGAGCATGGACAGATTATCAGATCACTGCTCTTGTAATGGCAATGTTCCTAAAAGGTATGACCCGCAGCGAACAGTCGTCGATAACAATGGCGATGCTTCATTCGGGAATGGTCATGGATCTGGCGGACATCGATATGCCCAAAGGGGATAAGCATTCAACGGGCGGCGTCGGTGATAAGACCTCGCTTGTGATCGCCCCTGTTTTGGCGGCATGCGGTGTTGCGGTCCCGATGATCTCAGGACGCGGCCTTGGCCACACCGGCGGCACATTGGACAAACTCGAGGCAATTCCGGGCTACAATGTCAGGATCGGGTTCGCTAGTATCAAACGGATAATTAAACAATGCGGCTTGGCACTTGCCGGACAGACGAAACAGATCGCCCCGGCGGACCGAAAGATCTATGCACTAAGAGATGCAACGGCGACGGTTCCATATATTCCGCTCATCGTTGCCTCTATAATGTCCAAAAAACTTGCTGAAGGATTAGATGCACTTGTGCTGGATGTTAAGACTGGTACAGGTGCTTTCATACAAAAACTTGCCGATTCAAAAGTGCTTGCGCAAGAGCTTTGTGCGACGGGCAATGCGGCCGGTGTCAAAACCGAGGCTCTCGTCACAGATATGTCCGAACCGCTTGGTAAATATGTCGGTAATGCTCTTGAGACATACGAATGTATCAAGATCCTTCGTAACGAGTCAGGATCTGTGATGTCCGCGACGGTTGAACTTTCAACCGAACTGACGGCTAATTTACTCGTTCAATGCGGCGTTCATAGGTCAGCCGCTATGGCTCGCAAACAAATTGCTCAGGTACTCTCTGACGGCTCCGCGTTGGAGCATTTTAAAAGGAATATCGAACTGCAGAACGGTGACGCATCGATTTGTGACAAACCGGAAAGATTGCTAACGCCCGGACTGCATCGCACCGAGATCAAAGCCAATGCCGCGGGATATATTTCAGATGTTGATTCGCTCGCAGTGGGCGAAGCGGTCTGTGCGATCGGCGGCGGACGTGTTAAGGCATCGGACGTGGTCGATCACGCAGTCGGATTTGAATGTGTTTCAAAGGTCGGCGACAAGGTAAAGCGCGGCGACGTCGTTGGGGTGCTTTTTACGAGAAATGCAGAACAGGCGGCCTCGGTTAGTGAAAAACTGAAAATTGCGTATAAAATAACGTCTGAACCCCCTAAAAGATCGAAACTTGTTCGGGCAAAGGTTTAACTTAATGATCGCACGCATCTTCTTACTTGCCGCAATTGTCGCCTCCGCGATCGGAGGACTTTCCTGCACTTCGAAAACCGAAGCACGCCGCGAAGGCTGTACAACTAAAGTTGGCATTGTTTTTGATATCGGCGGAAAGAACGATCGGTCGTTCAACGCTGCTGCGTGGGAAGGTGTAAAACGGGCCGAAAATGAGCTTGGCATTTGTCTTTATGATGTCGAGCCTGGTACGCCGACAGCGATCGAACCTGCGATGCGGGCATTTGCCGAAAAGAATTTTGACCTGATATTTGGTGTCGGATTTGCTCAAGGGCCGATCATGCAGAGTGTGGCGACCGATTATCCGAATATAAAATTTGCGATCGTCGATGGCGTCATCTTTGAGGATGACGGCAAGACCCCCAAAAAGAATGTTGCTTCGCTCGTTTTTCGTGAACACGAAGGCTCATTTCTTGTGGGAATGATAGC
>Ga0153956_1000653_pt1 | contig 36438 bp, 36 predicted proteins | sample TSFL040MetaG_FD_104704 | JGI IMG/M metagenome (GOLD analysis project Ga0153956, IMG submission 104704) | Attine ant fungus gardens microbial communities from Florida, USA - TSFL040 MetaG | ecosystem: Host-associated > Fungi > Mycelium > Unclassified | place: USA: Florida, Wekiwa Springs... | reverse complement strand
TCGAATCTCTCGTCGCGCACGGCGATCCGATCCCGGGGCCGGTCGAGATCGAGCGAGTCACCGTCGCGGCGTGAACCCGCGGCTACCGGCGGTCGCGCCGCGGGAGGCGATCCGGGCGCTGGAGCGTTGCGGCTGGAAGCTCGACCGAGTCAAGGGCTCTCATCACGTCTTCCGCCACCCCGACCGTCCTTATCGGGTCGTGGTCCCAATGCACGCGCGCGATCTGGCCAAGGGGACGCTCAACCAGATCATCGGCGCATCCGGCGTCGACCGCGAGGAGTTCCTGAAGTTGTTGACGAGGTAGCGCGGCCTGGTACCGCTCGTGGTACCCGGTGCACCGTCCGATCGCCTCGATTCTCCATCAGCAGCTGATCGACTTCACGCACGGGCCCAGGAAAGCTGAAGCCTGGCGCCAGAACCAGGGGACGTAAAAGCCCGCCCCCGCCGCCTCAGCGGCGGTCGAAATGAAGGCCTCGGCCCAGTTGGCGTTCGGCGTCGCCGTAGAAGGCGGAGATCGTGAAGTGGCCGGCGCCTTCGAGGAAGAAGGACTTGTTCAGACGCACCCGGCTGCGGTAGATCCCGTGCTCTCCACTCTTCAGTTTCCACCAGCCGCACTGACGTTCGTAAGGGCCGTTTTTGAGGCAGAGCTTGTACTGATCGGTGAGGGAGAAGGTGCGCAGTTCGAAGGCCGGGTCGGCCTTCGGGCCGAGGACGCCGATGCAGTAGTCGCCGCTCGGACTACAGTAGGAGTCGAGGGTGCGGGCAGCGCCTGCGGCGCTCGGGAGCAGCGAGGCGAGCAGGGCCGCGGTGCCGAGGACGAGGCAGAAGCGCTTCATCGGCCGGCATTATTCCCGCGCTCCGCGGGGGCGTCAAGCGCGGTGGACGGAAGACGGCTCCGCCCCGCCGCCCGACCGCCATCGCGTCTTTCACCGGCCTGGGCTTGGGAGGTGGTGGCCGCTGGACCCGCAACGGCGCTCCGGGTCTCGGGACTGCCTCTCTGATAATCTGATTTTGTGAAGCAGCTGACTGCCACCGATGCGGCCCGACGCTTCTCGGATGTGCTCGACAGCGTCGAGTCCGAGCACGAGACGTTTGTCGTCGTCCGGCGCGGACGGGTCGTCGCGACGATCGGGCCCGCCCTCGCCGGCAACGGCAAAGCACTGAAGAAGGCTCTGCGCGCGAACACCCCTGACTCGCAGTGGGCCGGGGAACTGCGGGAGATGCGCGAGAGCGTCGGAGCGGGCACCGACCCCTGGCACGACTGATCCTCGACACGACCGTCTTGATCGACGCCGAGCGTGGGGGCGGAGCCGCGCTCGATCGCTTGGTCGGCGACGATGACGACGTCGTGATCGCGGCGATCAGCGTCGCCGAGCTGGCGGTCGGCGTCGAGCTGGCGGACGGCAGGCTCCGCCCGCGGCGGGAGCGGTTCGTCGCCGCGATCCTCGGCGCGGTCTCGGTCGAGCCCTACGACCTTGGCGTGGCCGAGGCGCACGGCGCGCTCCTCGCTCACGCTCGCCTCACCGGGCGGCCGCGGGGAGCGCACGACCTGATCATCGCCGCCACCGCCCGAGCACGCAATCGGGAGGTGGTGAGTGCGGATGTCGACGGCTTCGCCGACCTGCCGGGAGTCACCGTTCGGCCCGGAGAGTAGCCCGGCCGCCTTGTGGTACCGCTCGCGGTACTCCTACGGTGAGCGACTTGGTGATCGGGCGGCCGCCTGCCGCCGGCGTGAACACCAAGGTCAGCTGCCGGCGACCCGCAGGCAGCTTCAGTCCGATCGTGGCCGTGCCGCGTCTGACCTTGACCGGGCCGGCGAGCTTGCGCTTGCCCTTGCGAACCGTGACGCTGCCGGCGGCGGCGGGGCCGACGGCGACGGTGAGGTCGAAGCGCTTGTTCGCTCTGATCCTGGCCGGGACCCGGACGGTGAGCTTGGGCGGCTTGGCTCCCGGCGGTGCCGGCGCGGTGGGCGGAGCGTTGCCGGCGGCGGAGCCGGTGGCGACCGTGACCACGGGCCCGGGGTCGGATCCGGCGGCGAACACGCATTCCGAGCGCGCCGAGCGGACGCCGTTCAAGGTCGAGTAGCCGAACACCGCTTCGCCGCCTGCCGGGGATGAGACCGGGGTCACCGAGGCGTCACCGAGGCCGACGGCGTCGGTGGTCACGGTCCGGTCGCCGATCTGGTGGGAGGTCGCGTCGGTGGCGTCGCAGCTGGGCGCAGCGAACCAGGTGACCAGGTAACTGGTCAGCGGCTCGTCGTCGACGCGACCCTCGACCCGGCCCGCCGACGCGGCGGTCGGGATCGGCGGTTTCGGCACGGCGCCGCTCGGTTCGTCGTCGGGCGGCGGCGGTACCGGGTCCTCGACGGCGGTGAGGGTGGCTGGGGCGGAGGTGGCGGTGTGGTCGCTGAAGTCGGCGTTGCGCCAGTGTGCTTTTGCCACGAAGGTCGCGCTGCCGACCGAGTCGGCGCGGACCGAGACCGTCTGGGTGACGCTCTCGCCGGGCACCACGGTGACGTTGCCGGTCGGACCGTCGAAGGTGCCGTCTTCGACCACGATGCCACTGCTGCTGCCGAGTTGCTTGACCAGGTAGTCGAACTCCCAGGAGACCCTGTCCAAGGTGGCGGTGCCGCCGCTCTGGGTCAGGACCAGTCTGATCCTGCGTTTGGTGCCGACCTGGATCTGACTCCCCACCGTGTCGATCGCGACCTTCAGCGTTCCCTCCGGCAGGTGGCTGACGGTCGCTTCGATGTCACTGTTGGCGACCGACACCGTGCGACTCTGCCAGCGTTGGCCGGGCGCTTTGGTCGGCCCCGTCTCGGTCCGCCTGATCGGGTCGATGATCAGGTCCCAGGCGCCGCTGCCGCTGGGCAGGGCGAATTTCCAGGACGGGTTCTGGCTGCCGCTTCCACGACCGGTGACGCGCAGGCAGTCGAAGTCGGTCGCGGAGGTCGCGTTGATCGTCGCCGCGTCGAGGCACTCGCCGTAGGCGGGATTGGTGCCGCCGCGGACCGCGTAGGCGACGCCGGCCAGGTAGCCGGGGGCGCCGGTGGACTGGGCCGTCACCCAGCGGAAGCGCGGCCGCGCGTAGACCGCGAAGCCGCGCTTGCCGAGCGGGATCGAACCGTGCTGGTAGGCGGCGACGAAGGTCTGCCAGTAGTCGCCGTCGATGCCGATCCCCCGTGGCCGGTAGGTGAATTTGCAGATCAGGCTTTCGCTCCCGCAGGTGTTGTCCTGGATCGTGATCGGCGGCTGCGACAGGCCGGTCGGGGTGGCGATCTTCCAGGCGATGTTGGAGTAGAGGCAGAGCGCCTCCGAGCCGGGACCGCACGGTGTGTTGACCGGCGTGCCGAACGGGGGCGCCGGGTCGAAGCCGCTGCCGAGCGTCACCGTCCCGTCGACCTCGACGATCTGCGTGCTCGAGGAGTTCGGCGTGCCGTAGACCGGATCGCAGGCGCCGGCGACTTCGTAGAAGCAGGTCGGCGTCGGCGGCGTCGGCGGCGTCTCGGCGGCGGCGCTGCCGACGAAGACGAGGAGCAGCAGGGCGAAGGCACCCACGAAGGTACGGCCGGCGGTCGGCAGGCAATCCATGGCCCGGACTTATACGGACTCACACCTCCGTCGCGCGAAGGCGAAAAACGCTCCCGGGTGGTTTTCACCCACCCCCTACCAGGTGAGTAACTCCAGGGATCCGGCGACGCCGGGCCAAGGGACGGCCCTTCCGGGCCCTCCGGACCCTCGGATCAGGGCCCCCCGCGGGCCGGGAGGTGGCTCGGGACGGCCGCAAGGTCCCGGACGACACGCCCCGCCGTGGGGCTATCGCCTAAACGGCCCAGGTGTCGCCGTCGCGCAGGAGCTCGTTGACGCCGCTCAGCGTCGCGTTCGCGTGGGCGGCTTCGAGTTCGTCCTGCCGCTCCAGGCCGTACACCGCCCGCTCGACGTTGCGGAAGACGCCGATCGGGGTCGGGCCGGTGGGCGCCTCGGTGAGGCGGGCGAGGGCGGTGGCGTGGCTCGGGTCCTCGGTGTGGGCGTCGTGGACGACGAGGCCGCGCTCGCCGGCCGCGGCGATGTCGACCACTTCGAGGCCGCCGTTGCCCGCGGGGACGACGCCTTTCTCGAGGTCGTCGCCGAAGCGGATCGGTTGGCCGTGCTCGAGGCGGATCTGGTTGTGGGCCCCGGCCTTGCCGCGCACGGCGTCGAAGGCGCCGTCGTTGAAGACGTTGCAGTTCTGGTAGATCTCCACGAAGGCGGTGCCGGGGTGTTCGGCGGCGGCGCGCAGGGTGTCGCGAACGTGCTGCTTCTCCACGTCGATGGTGCGGGCGACGAAGGAGGCGTCGGCGCCGAGCGCCAGGGCGAGGGGGTTGAAGGGGTGGTCCTCGGAGCCGAACGGCGTCGACTTGGTGATCTTGCCCGGCTCCGAGGTGGGGGAGTACTGACCCTTCGTCAGCCCGTAGATCTGGTTGTTGAAGAGCAGGATCTTGATCGGGACGTTGCGGCGGAGGGCGTGGATCAGGTGGTTGCCGCCGATCGAGAGCGAGTCGCCGTCGCCGCTCACCACCCACACCGAGAGGTCGGGGCGCGAGGTCGCGATCCCGGTCGCCAGGGCCGGGGCGCGGCCGTGGATGCCGTGCATCCCGTAGGTGTCCATGTAGTAGACGAAGCGGCCGGCGCAGCCGATCCCGGAGATGAAGACCGTCTTCTCCGGCGGCACCCCGAGCTCGGGCAGCATGGTCTGGACCGAGTTGAGGATCGCGTAGTCGCCGCAACCCGGGCACCAGCGGGTTTCCTGGCCGGACTGGAAGTCCGCCTTGGTAAGGGTGGCGGCACCGCCCCCGTTCTCGCTCATCGCCCTCCGATCTCCCGCAGGATCGCCTGCTCGAGCTCCTCGGCCAGGATCGGCAGGCCCTCCACTTTGTTGTAGCCGACCGCGTCGACCAGGAACTTGTCGCGGATCAGGCTCCGCAGCTGCCCCGTGTTCACCTCCGGCACCAGCACCTTCTTGAAGGAGCGCACCACCTCGCCGGTGTTGGTCGGCATCGGTTCGAGGTGGCGCAGGTGCGCGGTCGCGATCGGGATGCCGCGCCCGCGGACCCGCCGCGCGGCGGCGCCGATCACGCCCGAGGTCGAGCCCCAGCCAAGCACCAGCAGCTCGGCGCCGTCGTCGGCCGTGACCGCCAGCGGCGGCAGCTCCGCGGCCAGCTTGTCGAGCTTCTCGGCGCGCAGCCTCGTCATCAGCGCGTGGTTCTCCGGCGAGTAGGAGACCTTGCCCGAGCCGTGCTCCTTCTCGAGGCCGCCGAGGCGGTGTTGCAGGTCCGGGGTTCCGGGGATCGCCCAGGGCCGGGCTCCGCGCGAGTCGCGCAGGTAGGGCATGAACTCGTCGCCCGCGTTCGGGCCGGTGGCGAAATCGGGGTCGATCTCCGGCAACGCCTCGGCGTCCGGCAGCCGCCACGGCTCCGAGGAGTTCGCCAGGAAGGTGTCGGAGAGCAGGACCACCGGGGTCCGGTAGCGGATCGCGATCCGCGCCGCCTCGACCGCGGCGTCGAAGCAGTCGGCCGGGGTGGAGGGCGCGATCACCGGCAGTGGCGACTCACCGTGGCGGCCGTGGATCGCCATCAGCAGGTCGGCCTGTTCGGTTTTGGTCGGCAGTCCGGTCGAGGGCCCGGCGCGCTGCACGTCGATCACGACCAGCGGCAGCTCGGTCGCGACCGCGAGGGCGATCGTCTCGGACTTCAGGTCCATGCCGGGGCCGCTGGTGGCCGTCACCCCGAGCTTGCCGCCGAAGGAGGCGCCGAGCGCCATGTTGGCGGCGGCGATCTCGTCCTCGGCCTGGACGGTGCGGACGCCGAAGCGGTTGTGGCGGGCGAGGTGGTGGAGCAGTTCGGAGGCGGGGGTGATCGGATAGGTGGCGAAGAAGAGCTGCAGGCCGCTGCGGACGCTGGCCGCGATCAGGCCCATCGCCAAGGCGTTGGCGCCGTTGATGTTGCGGTACTCGCCGGGCTCGAGGGGGGCCGGCGCGACTTCGATCGGCGTCACCGCGATCTCGGTCGTGTCGCCGAAGTTGTAGCCGGCTTTGAAGGCGGCGACGTTGCCGGCCAGGATCGCCGGCCGCTTGGCGAATTTGGACTCCAGCCAGGCGATCGTCTCCTTGCGCGGCCGTCCGTACATCCAGGAGATCAGGCCGAGGGCGAAGAGGTTCTTGGTCCGTTGCGCCTCGGCCGGTTTGAGTCCCTCGATGCCCTCGGTGGCGCGGGTCGTCAGCGTCGTCATCGGCACTTCGAAGACCTGATAGTCGTCGACCATGCCGTCCTCCAGCGGGTTGGAGGCGTAGCCGGCCTTGCGCAGGTTGGCGTCGGTGAAGGCGTCCGCGTTGACGATCAGCGTGCCGCCGGGCTGCAGGGCCGACAGATGCGCTTTGACGGCGGCCGGGTTCATCGCGACCAACGTGTTCGGGTGGTCGCCGGGGGTGAGGATGTCGCGCGAGGCGAAGTGGATCTGGAAGGCGGAGACGCCGCCGGGGGTGCCGGCCGGGGCGCGGATCTCGGCCGGGAAGTCGGGCAGGGTCGAGAGGTCGTTGCCGACGTGCGCGGTCGCCGCGGTGAAGCGGTCGCCGACCAGTTGCATGCCGTCGCCGGAGTCGCCCGCGAAGCGGACGATCACGGTCTCCGGCTTCGACGCGACCGCGTTATCTCGGATCTCTTCCACGACTTCCCGAACCCACTTCAAAACATACCGATCGACGGCGACGAGGCCCAGCGGGAAGATGAGCGTCCCATGGTGGGATCTCCAACTCCCGCTCATATGGCGTTCACCGGATCGGACCGGACTCAGGACGAGGGCGGATGGGACGACGCCGTCGACTCGGCTGTCTCGCGGTCGTGCTGTGCTCGCTGGGCCTCCTCGGCGCCGCCGCCCGGCCGGCGCCGAAGGCACCGAACCAACCGCGGGGGGCTGGAAGGACGGGCCCTCCCGTCCACGGCCGGGGCGGGCCGGGAGGGACGGGACGGCGGGGGTGACCCTTCCCTCACGAACTGCGGGGAGGTTCGTCCAGGGTCACCCCCGCCGTCCCTCCCGGGCGCCCCCGGGGCGTCTGACGGCCACGGATGCGTGACCCCGTGACCGAGATGCCGGGAAGGTCACGCTTCCTCCCGTGTTGTCCAACGGTCACGGTCGCGGGTCTCCGGATCAAGTCCTCCGAGGGCCGGAGGTGTGACGTCCCCGAGCATCTGAACGATCAGGGATCTGCGTGGTTCGAAATGGTCGTATAGCGACCATTTGGAACCACGCAGATCCCTGACCGCCCGGATCCCTCCCACCGGGCGGAGGGTCGTGAGGGGGGCTTCCGCCCCCGTGCAGAAAGAAGGCAAGAAGGCCACCAAGCGCGTCGCCCGGACGGTCATCTTCCAGGTGGTCGAGCGACTGCTGCCGAGCGGCGCCTTCGACCCCGGCTTCAGCCGGATCGGCTCGGCCAAGTACCTCGATCCGGAAAACGGCTCGTTCACGAACCTCACCGCGAACGCGGGCGAAGGCACCTGCCTGGTCGGCAACCTCGGCAAGCGGGTCTCGCAGAGTCGCCACAACCAGTTGCTGCGCCGGATCCTGGTCGGTGGCGGCATCACCTCACCGCAACTCCCCAGCGGCGGCGGCTTCGCCATCGCCAGGTACTGGGCGGGGAAGTAGCGCCACGCCCGCGCCGGGCCCGGGAGACGGCGATGAGCCGTCGACCGGGCCCGGGCCCTACCCGCTACGGGGCGACGTTGCCCGATTCGGTATCGAGCTGGCTCCAGTCGTCCTGGTGGCCGTGGTGGTAGGGGGCGTGGACGGCTGCGGGGGAGGTGCCGACTGGTTGGCAGGAGGCGACCATGTCGCACTCGAGGTAGGTGGCGCGGGTGATCTTGGTGACCGGGATCTGGTCGAGGGGGTCGTGGACGCCGCCGCGCAGGATCATCTTGCCGTCGCCTTCGAGGGAGGTCCGGGCGGTGATCTCGAAGCGGGCGCGGGTGAGGATGGCGTCCTCTTCGAGCCCCTTGCCGGAGGCCGCCGGGCGGGCCTTGAAGTTGAAGTTGTAACCGGCCTCCTGGAACGGGCCCAGGTCGGTCTTCATCTCGCCTTCCAGCTCGACCAGTCGGATGCCGCCGCGCTCGATCGAGCCGCGGAAGTGGTCCCCGCGCCGCAGCAGCTCGGCCCGGCCGACCTTCTTCGGCTCGCCGAAAAGGTCACGGCCGTAGATCGTCGGCGCGTCACGGTCCATGAACTGGGCCAGGTTGTAGTCGCCCTCGACGCCGTCGTAGCGGACCATGATGTAGACGGTGCCGCCGGCGAAGTCGCCGCAACAGTTCGATTCCCAGCGTCCCACCATCGCCCGCATCCGCGGCTCGTTCAGCGGTTCCAACGGCGGCGGCAGCACCGCGGCGATGAAATCCGGGTCGGAGAGAAAGTCGACCGCGAGCATCTGGCCGCCGCCGAAGCGCGGTTCGACCAGCGCCGCCTCGATTTTCTCGATCTCCTCAGCAGTCTTCACAAAGCCCATCGCACCACACCTCCGCTTTCGTGTCGGTCGCCAGCTCGTTACTTGCCCGAGAACTCGGGGAAGGGTCCGTTCTCGAAGTAGTCGCGCCGCTCCTCGGGCGGGATCTCGACGTAGTGCTGCATCGCGATCACCGCGTCGTTGGAGAGGCGCGTCTGGTAGCTGGCGTCGCTCTCGACCCGGTTGCCGTGGAAGAGCGGCAGGTCGACGCCGGTGTAGACGGCCCGCTTCACCATCGCCATCGAGACCGGCGGCATCGCCGCCAGCTCCTCGGCGACCTCGATCGCGCGCGCCTTGGCATCGTCGGCCAGCTCGTGGACGAGGTGCATCGCGAGCGCCTGCTCGGGGTCGACGATGCGGCCGCGGAGGATGAACTCGATCGCGTTGCCGGAGCCGATCAGCCGCGAGAGCCGCTGCGTGCCGGTGCCGCCGGGGAGGATTCCGAGCTTCACCTCGGGGAACCCGTACCGGTAATCGCCGCGCTCGCCGATCCGCACGTCGGAGGCGAGGGTGATCTCGAAGCCGCCGCCCATCGTGTCGCCGTTCAGCGCGCAGACGATCGGCTTCGGCAGGTCGTTCAGCCGCTGCAGCATCGCGTGGTAGTCGTCGGTCAGCCCGGCGCCGGCATCGACCAGCGCGTCACGGTCGCGGGAGAGCTCGACCAGCTCCTCCACCGAGTAGTGGGTGATGAAGCGGCCGGGCACGCCGCCGCAGAGGACGACGACCCGCACCGACGGGTCCCGCCACTCCTCGATCAGCTCGCTGAACTCCGTCGCCCCGGTGGCGCTGAGGTAGTTCATCGGCGGGTTTTCGTGGGTTGCGACCACGATGCTGCCGACGCGCTCGACGTTCCATTCCTCGGGCATCCCTCTTCCTTCCCTCGTGGTTCCCTCGCCGCCCCCAAGCGGCTGTCTGGCCAAGCATACTTGCCGACCGTCCGGACGGTCAGTTACATATACTTTCCCGACCGTCCGGACGGTCAGCGGGAACTGACCAGCCTGAAACCCTGGAGGAAGAGATACGTATGAATGGCCGGAAAATCACCGGGAGGCTGGGCTCGACAGCCCTGGCAGCCCTCGTCCTCGTCTTGTCCGCGCTGCTGCTTGCCGCCTGCGGCGGTGGTGACAGCACGGAGAGCTCGTCGCCTGGCGCGACGACCGAATCCACCTCGGAAAGCACCGAATCGAGTGCTGCCGCCTCAGGTGAAGAAGAAGCGACCGGGGAACCGATCGTCACCGAGACCTATGCCGACGTGAACACCGAAGGGCCCCCCTTCAAAAACATCGAAGAAACGGCGCGCGTCTACGAAGAATGGGTGAACGCCCACGGCGGCATCGGCGGTCGCCCGTTGCAGGTCAACTTCTGTGACGGCAAGGGGACCTCGACCGGCGCCGCGGCCTGTGCCCGGGAAGCCGTCGCCGACGGAGTCGTGGCCGTGGTCGGCAGCTTCTCCTACAGCGGTGACGCGGTCACCCCGGTCCTCGAAAAGGGCGGCGTCGCCCTCTTCGGCAACTGCTGCACGGTCTCCGCGTCGGAACTCGTCGCTCCGATCAGCTATCCGATCGGCAACGCGCCGGTCTGGGCGGCCGGCCTCGTGCACCGGGCGGTCGAAGACGGCTGCAAGCACATCAACTCGGTCCTGGTCGAAGGAGCGGAATCGTTCGAACCGGTGATCGAAGGTGCCGCGAACAAGCTGGGGACGAAGATCGGCAAGTTCGTCAGCTTGCCCGCGGTCGCGCAGGACTACACCCCGCAGGTCGCCGAAGCCGAGAGCGGCAACGCGGACTGCATCGTCATGATCGTCTCGGAATCGAACTACCCCGCCTGGATGCCCGCCTACGCCCAGTCGGGCAAAACCCCGCGGCTGTACGGCCCGCAGGGCAACTTCAACGAAAAAGCGATCAAGGGCTTCGAGGAAATCGTCGACGGTGACATCGTCGCCGGCCCTTACCCCGACATCCACTCGCCGGCGTGGGGTGAATTCCGCAACGCCCTGACCGAATACAACGCCGAACCCGACCTTGACTACAACAGTCTGGCCGGCCTCGGCACCTGGTCCGCGTACGAAGCCTTCAAACAGATCGTCGAAGGCATGAGCGGGGAAATCAACCACGAAACGTTCCTGAAAACGCTCGAAACCGCGAAGGTCGACCTGCCGGGCATGATCCCGCCGATCAACTTCGCGAAACCGTGGGGCAAGGACGGCGGGCCGGAATCGCTCGCCCGCCTGATGAGCCGTTGCAGCGTGCTCAGCGAATTCAACGACAAGGGCGAACTGAAGCCGCTCAGCAAGGAATTCGAAGACAACTCCTTGCTCGCCGGCGGTACCAAACCGCAGGATTGCGGTCCGCCTTTCGAAGCCTGATCGCACGGGCGGCCGGTCTTCCTTCGCGGCTCCGGGCGCTGTCTGCCCGGGGCCGCGGATCGCCCGGCCGGGACAACGCCCTGTCGATCCGAGTCATCGCCCCGCTTCCGGTGCGAGTGGCGCCGGATGGCTCCCGGGGGGCGGGGGAGGGTCGTGCACCCAGCTGTTCCTTATGCGCCTACGAGGCGCATAAGGAACAGCTGGAGGGACGGCGACGGGACGGCGGGGGGAGGGGCGGACGGGTTGGTGTTCCCGGCTACTGCTTGAGCTTCACCACCAGCGAGCCGGTTCCGGTGATGCCGGAGGCGCTTGCCGTCAGTGCGAGGGTCGACTTCTTCTTCGCCTTCCTGGTCAGTTGCACGCGGACCGACACCGTCCACGACTTGCCGGGAGCCAGCACCGGCAGTTGCTGCTTTTCGGGCGTGACCGTCACACCCTTCGGCGCCTTCACCCGCAGCGATCCCGTCCCGCTGCCGGTGGCGCCGGTGTTCGTGACATTCACCTTCACCGTCTTCCACTTACCGACCTTCAGCGTCAGGGGCTTCGGCCTGGCGATCGAGAGGACGGGTGCGGGCGCTGCCGCTGCCGCGGTCGGCGTCGACGATGAGAGCGTCGACGACGATGATGATGAGGGTGAGGGTGAGTCCGCCGCGGGTGAGTTGGTGGCGAAGCTCGCGTCGGGCGTTCTCGTCGTGCCACCGTCGCTGGTCGCGACGAGCGAGTAGTGGATGGTGGAGCCCGACGGCAGGCCGCTCAGGTCGACCGTGACCGCTGAGCCGGTGGTCGCCGCGGGCAGGGTGACGGTAGGCGTCGAGCTGCCGTAGGTCGGGCTCGGGCCGTACTCGAGGTGGTAATAGGTCCGGCCTGAGCTCGGGTTGACGGTCGCGCCGATGGCCGCGCTCGTGGTCGTGATCGCGGTGGTCGAAGGGCTGCTCACCGAGGGCGGGGTGGGGACGAACTCGTAGGCCCCGACATCGGTCCTGGGGCCGATCTTGCGGAGGTTTCCGTCGAGGTCGAGTTCGCCGGGCGCGGCGCTGGTCGAGCCGGCGTCGATCGACGGCGAGCCGGCGAGCTCGCGGGAGTCACCAGGTCCGCGGAATTCCGGTGCTTCGGCCAGCGATTCCGTCGCGCTCACGTTCTCAGGAAACCTCTGGTGAAAGAGGTAGGACCTGATCGCGAACGTGATGCCGTAGCTGAACACGGCGTCTGTCCCCACGTTCCGCCGGGTCGTCATCGCGATCGAGTCCGTCATCGTCAGCCCGGGGTCGTTCGCGCTGTTCGAGTAATAGCCGTAGTACCCGAGCATGGTGACGTTGCGGGCGGTCATCGCGCCGGGCCCCTCGTATTGCGTCGCCAGGCCGCTGGATGAGCTGGGGTTTTCGCTCATGCACACCGAGTTGGTGACGGCCGCGCCGCCGTTGCCATGGATCGAGCAGCCGTCCCATTCGGTGCTGGTCGCGATGACGCGGTTCGCGGTGGCGCCGCCACTGAGGTTCAGCGCCTCGCCGAAGCCGCTCCACCTGATCTCGACATCCCTGATGTGGGTGGGCCCGGTGAGGGCGAACGCGCCTTCGACCACCGGTCGGCCGAGACCGATCGCCGCGCCCGCGATCGTCAGGCTCTTGCCCTCGTCTCCGTAGGTCATTTCGTCCGGATCGGGATAGGTCCCGACGCCGATCACGACCGTGTCGCCGCTGACCGCGGCGCTCAGCGCGTCCGTGAGGGAGCACGGCGATTCGACGCCGCAGCTCGCGCCGAACGACGGGCTCGGGGTCGCGTAGAGGGTGTCGGCCGCGGCGGTGGCGGGAGCCAGGGCGAGCCCGAGCACGACGAGGAAGGGGGTGAGCGATCGCAGGTTCAAGGCTTGTCTCCGTCCGTCGGCGCGTGAGTGTCAGCGGCTCGCATCGACCGGGGAGCGTAATCGGCGGCAGGCACCCTGACAGGGGACTCAGGCCCCCTCTGGCCCTGCCTTCCGGCCATGACCGTCGATCCGTCAAACTGTCCGGCCACGATGTTGTCGGTGGGCGAAAGTCGGAGTCGGTCGGGTTCGAGGGATTGGGCGACCGCGGCGGTGGCGCGGCTGGAGGCGGACAACAACCGCTCGGCCGAGACGCACCTGCGCAGCTTCCCGTTGCCGGCCGAGTGGGGGATCGACCTCTACCTGAAGGACGAGTCGGTCCATCCGACCGGCTCGCTGAAGCATCGGCTCGCCCGCTCGCTCTTCCTCTACGGGATCTGCAACGGCTGGATCGACGAGGGGACCACGATCATCGAGGCGTCGAGCGGCTCGACCGCGGTCTCCGAGGCGTTCTTCGCCCGGTTCCTCGGGCTGCCCTTCGTCGCCGTGCTGCCCCGCCACACCAGCCCGGAGAAGATCGAGCTGATCGAGCGCTACGACGGTTCGTGTCACCTCGTCGACGACCCGAGCACGATCGTCGCCGAGGCGGAGCGGCTGGCGAGCGGCCCCGACGCCCACTTCATGGACCAGTTCAGCTACGCCGAGCGGGCGATGGACTGGCACGGCAACCACAACATCGCCGACTCGATCTTCACCCAGATGGCGCTGGAGCGGCACCCCGAACCGGAGTGGATCGTGGTCGGGGCGGGGACCGGCGGGACCAGCGCCACGCTCGGCCGTTACGCGCGCCTGACCAAACGCCGCACGCGACTCTGCGTCGTCGACCCCGAGGACTCGATCTTCTACGCCAGCTGGGCGGGCGAGCCGTCGGCGTTCAGCGGCCGCCCGTCGCGGATCGAGGGCATCGGCCGCCAGCGTGTCGAGCCCTCGTTCCTGCCCGGCGTCATCGACCGCATGCTGCGGGTCCCCGACGCTGCCTCGATCGCCACGATGCGCCTGGTCAGCGAGCGCACCGGCCAGGCGGTCGGCGGCTCCACCGGCACCAACGTCTGGGGCGCCCTCGGCCTCGTCGGAGAGATGCTGGCCCAAGGCCACGAAGGCAGCGTCGTGACCCTGATCTGCGATGGCGGTGAGCGCTACGCGGGCACCTACTACAGCGACGCGTGGGTCGATGGCGAGGGCCTCGACCTAGGGCCGTACGCGGAGGCCTTGCGGACCTTCTTCGAGCGTGGCACGTTCGCGGGGGTCGAGCCGTTGGTGTAAGGGCGGGGATCGTGGGTGGGGGGATCGCGGGGGTGACCCTTCCCTCACAACAGCGGGGACGTTCGTCCAGGGTCACCCCCGCGATCCCCGCTCGGGCGCGGGCGGGGGACGGTGTCGTTCCGGCGCCTGCGGCCGTCCGAGGAGCCCAGGGCGCGGGAGGTCTGCGGGAGGGGACGAGGGTGCGTCACGACGGGAACGTCACACTTCCGGCCCCCTGAGGGTCCCCGGCCCGGACCGAGTTCGCAGTTAGCGACAACATGTGTCGCTAACTGCGAACGCGCCTCCTGGCGTGACCCGCGAGGCATGAGGAAGACGGGCGAAAGCGTGACGTTCCCGGCATCTTCGTGACGAGGTCCGGGATCGGTGACGGGTCCGTGCCTCTCCCGTGAGGCTCCCGTCCCTCTCCCGTGCGTCTCCCGTGACCCTGCGGCGTCACGCACCCTCCACCCCTCCCCACGAGACCCGGCCCTCTCGTGGCGGCCACAGCCTGTCCGGGCCGCCACGAGAGGGCCGGGTCCCTCGGCCGTCCCTTCCCCGTCCCTTCCCCGCCCCCGGGCGACAGCTTGAAGAGGCCTGGACCCTTCCCGGGCACCGGCTCCCGCCGCGGAGCCTCGACCCCTATACCTCCGTGATCACGCCTTGGATCTGATCGACGACCTCGGGTGGGACCTCGTCCATGCCGTGGACGTCGCGCGCGTGCTCCTTGATCTCCTCGAAGAGCTCCTCGTCGTCGTCGCTGCGGGTGACCCACTCGCAGCCGAGCACCACGTCGCCGCATTTGAATTGCTTCATCACACCCCTTCGTCCCGTCTGCTGACCGGCGCCCATTGTAGACCGGCCGGGTCCCGCCGCCGGCCGGGGCCAAATACGATCGCCGCGTGTGCCGGATCCTTGCCTACCTTGGTGACCCGCTGCCGGTCCAGCGGCTGCTGTACGAGACTGACAACGGCCTCGTCCACCAGTCCCACAGCCCGCGGATGATGAACAAGTTCCTCAACCTGGCGGGGTTCGGGATGAAGGCCTGGGACCCGGCCTCGCTGCATCCCGAGGATCCGTTCAGCTACCAGGCGACGACGCTGCCGTCCTACGATCGGAACCTCCGCTCGATCGCCTCGAAGCTGGCCTCGAGCTGCCTCGTCGCCCACGTCCGCGGCGTCACCTACTCGAGCGAGTCCGCCGTCGCCGAGACCAACCTGCACCCGTTCCAGTTCCCCGACGCCCGCGTCGTCCTCGCCCACAACGGCCACCTGCGCCAGTTCGCCCGGATGCGCTACGCGCTGATCGACCACGTGCGGCCGGAGCTCGCCCAGCGGATCGAGGGGACGACCGACTCGGAGTGGATCTACGCGCTCATCCTCTCCCAGCTCGACGACCCGTTCGGGCGGCCGCGCACCGCCGAGCTGGCCGAGGCCACCCTCGCCGCCCTCCGCATCCTGCGCGAGGTCCGCGCCGCGCACGGCATCGACACCTCCTCGCCGGTCAACCTCTGCCTCAGCACCGGCGACGCCCTGGTCGCCACCCGCGTCTCCTTCGACTACGGCTGGTACCCGCCCGAAGACGAGATGCTGGAGACCGACCTGCCGTTCGTCAGCCTCTGGTACGCGCTCGGCGGCGAGTACGCCCGCGGCGAGCGAGGCTGGCAGATGACGGCGACGGAGCCGGCGCGCTCTGTGATCATCGCCTCCGAGCCGTTGACCGCCGACGTCTCTGGCTGGCTGGAGGTGCCGGAGTACTCGATGCTCACCGCCGAGCTCACCCCGGGCGGCCTGGTCTTCGCGACCCACCACCTCGATGTCTGAGCTCGCGACCGCCGATTTCCTCGCCGAGCTGCCGCTGTTCGGGGGGTTCGACCGCGCCGCGCTGGAGACCTTGGCCACCGTCGCGCGTCGGCGGCGGGTCCGTGCCGATCAGGTCCTCTGGCGCCAAGGGGACGAGGCGCGTGAAATGTTCTTCGTCCTCGACGGGACGGTCGCCGAGCTGCTTGCCCTGCCCGGCGGGCGGACCCAGGAGGTCGGGCGCGCCGTCCGCGGGGAGGCGCTGGGGGAGGTCGAGCTGCTGGACGGGTCAGGCCACCCGACCAGCGCCCAGGCCGTCAGCGAAGCGACGCTCCTCAGCCTCGGCCGGCTCGGCTTCGCCGACCTCCTCGCCGGCGGCGACGCATCCGCCTTCACCTGCAGGCGTTGCCTGGCCGGCCTCTTCACCGCCCGGCTGCGCGGCGAGCTCGGCCTCCTCGCCGCGGCGCTCGGCGGCGAGCCGGCGGGGCCGACGGGCGAGGACGCCGCCCGCACCTTCGCCGGCCTCGAGGACCGTCCCGCTCCGGACAGCGCCTACGTGCGGCGGATGGCGTCCTTCCACGAAGTCGACCCGCTGGCGCTGTGGGGCTTCCTCACCTCCGGCCGCTATGTCCACTGCCCGCCGGGCCAGGTTCTGCTCGCCGAGGGCGCACCGCCGCCCGCCTATTACCTGACGATCAACGGCGCGGTGGAGAAGGTCCTCGTCCGCGGCCACCGCCGGGTCCGCGTCGGCCTCGCCGGTCCCGGCAAGGCGTTCGGCGGCGAGGCCTTGATCGACGGCCTGCCCTCGCCGCTGACCGCGGTGACCAGGGAGCGCTCGCTTCTGCTGCTCATCCCGCCCGACATCTTCGGGCGCCTCTTCCGCGGCGAGGACGCGGTGTCACGGGTCTTCCTCGAAGTGGTCCTCAGGGACCTGGCGAACGTCCTGCGCGAGACCCTCCGTCCCTACGCGCGGGTGTTGCTCGGCGCCTGAGCGGGACGGGCCCGGTTGGCTGTTCCTTATGCGCCTATGAGGCGCATAAGGAACAGCTGGAGGGACCGTGCCGGGAGGGTCACGGGAGCCTCACGACGGACGGACGGATCCGTCACGGAAGTGTGACCCCGTGACGAGGACGCCGGAGCGTGGTCGTCCTTTCGTCCGCCCGACCCGGGGCGGTCGTCCTTCGGTCCGGTAGACGGACGAAAGGACGACCACGGTCCTGGGACCGGACGAAAGGACGACCACGGCGGTCGTCTCGGGGCCGGGAGGTGTGACGTTCCCGGCGCCTTCGTCACGGACCCTTGACGTCTTCCCACGCGAAGCCTCACGTCCTGGGCGCCTCATGGGGGTCACAGGCCTGCCAGGACCCCCATGAGGCGCCCAGGAAGCAACTCGGACGGCCGCCGGGGCCGGAGCCCTCGCCGATCAGCGTCAGGCCGCGCCGGCGGCTTCCAGCTCGGCGACGATCGCCTCTAGCTGGGGGCGCTTCTCGGCCTCGGTGACGAAGCCGACGAAGGGGGGCTGGTCGAAGGTGAGGGTGACCTGGACCATCTTCACCCTCTCGCCGCCGAAGAGCTTCTTGCGCTTCTCGAATTCCTTCCACTCGACGCTCTTGAAGGAAGCGATCGGGAGGCGGCTCTTGGGGTCGCCGCCGCGCTGCTTTTCGAGCCACTCGCCGTCGAGGACGAGGGCCTCGTTGCTTTCGCCTTGGACGGACAGCACCGGCGGAACCTACCTGATGCGGCGGGACGCCGGGCGAGCCCGGGGCCGGGCGCAGGTTAAAGCCTGCTGAGAGGGAGCGCCGTCTTTTCACGCGGCGACTACATCCGGTGCGCGGCGGGCGCCTACTTTGGCGGCGCCTATCCCTTTGAACGAAAGGACAACACCGCATGAAGCGTGTATTTCTCGTCCCCGCGGCGCTGGTAGCGCTCGCCGTGGCACTCGTCCCGCCGGCCGCGGCCAAGCAGCCGGCCGGCGGCCCGCCGCTCGACGCCGCCAAGCCGGCCACCTACGCGATCATCGGCGACACCCCCTACGGAACGCCCCAGGTCGAAAACTTCCCCAACGACGTCGCCGAGATCAACGCCGACCCGAACGTCAGCCTGGTGATGCACCTCGGTGACATCAAGAACGGCTCGACGGTCTGCTCGACCAGCTACTTCGAACAGATTCGCGCCGACTTCAACCGCTTCGCCGACCCGCTCGTCTACACCCCCGGCGACAACGAGTGGACCGATTGCCACCGCGCCAACAACGGCGGCTACTGGCCCGCCGGCCCCGTCCTCGACGGCGACCCCCGGCCCGCTCGCCTCGCCGAAATCCACCGCATCTTCTTCGACGATCCGGGCCAGACGCTCGGCGAAAACTCGCGGTCGGTCGAAACGCAGGGCGGCAACTACGTCGAGAACGTCGCCTGGACCCAGTCGCGCACCTCGTTCGGCGTCGTCGACGTGCCCGGCTCCAACAACGATTGGCTGCCCTGGTTCGAAGGGACCCGCACCAGCTCGCAGATCGACGAGGTGGAAGGCCGCACCGCCGCCGACCTCGAATGGATCGACCACATCTTCGACCGCGCCCGCAGCGAGAACGCGAAGGCGGTCGTGATCGGCATCCAGGCGGACATGTGGGATCCGGCGATCGTCGGCGACCCGAGCCAGTACGACCACTTCACGCCGATCGTGCAGGAACTGGCCGACCAGAGCCTGCGCTTCGGCGGCCCGGTCCTGCTGCTCAACGGGGACTCGCACATCTACGTCGACGACCATCCCCTCGCCGAACCGAGCAAGCCGCAGAACCGCTCGATCTACGGCATCGAAGAGGAAGTGCCGAACCTGCGGCGGGTCACCGTCAACGGCAGCACCACCCCCTGCCACGAATGGCTGAAGATGACCGTCAGCCCCTCCTCGAACCACCCGTTCAGCATCGAGCGGATGATGTTCGCCCACCAGCCGGGCTTCGACCCCAGCGTCTGCCCGGAGCGCTGAGCCGCGCGTCCCGTCGCCTGTGCCCTGGGCTCCGGGGCACAGGTGGCGGCGGGACGACTCCCGGCCACGCCGCGTCCTCACCGGCTCCCCGTTCAACGAGCCCCCGCCGCGGGGCCTACCGCGCGACGAGCTTGCCGATCCGCGCCGACGCCTCTCCCAGCGACACCCCCGGCCCGAAGACATCGGCGACGCCGACGCGGCGCAGGTCTGCGGCGGCCTTGGGCGGGATGATCCCGCCGACGACCAGGGGCACGTCGTCGACGCCGTGCTCGCGCAGCGCCGCCAGCACCCGTTCGGAGTGGGTGAGGTGGCCGCCGGTGAGGATGCTGAGGCCGAGCAGGTCGGCGTCCTCCTGGATCACCGCGGCGACGATCGCGTCGGGAGTCTGGCGGGGGCCGAGGTAGACGACCTCGAAGCCCGCGTCGCGCAGCGCCCGGGCGATCAGCATGACGCCGGCCTCATGCCCGTCGAGGCCGGGCTTGGCGAGGACGATGCGGGCCATCAGGCGATGCTCCCGGCGGCGACGGTCGGCGCCGCGGTGGTGCCGAAGACTTCGCGCAGGACGGTGAAGATCTCGCCCACCGTCGCCCTCGCCTCGACGCACGTGCCGACCGCCGGGACGAGGTTGTGAGACGGGTCGGCGACCTTCTTCGTCGCCTCCGCCTGGAGCGCCAGGAGGGCGGCGCCGACCGGCGCCTCGGGCCGCGAGGCCCGCAGGCCGCCGACCCGCTCGAGCTGCTCCGCCTCGGCGTTCGGGTTGCCCTCGAAGATCTCCAGCGGCGTCGCCTCGCCGGTGTCGCCGTGGTTCAGGCCGACGATCCGGCGCTCCCCCGATTCCAGCTCGAGCTGGCGCCGGTAGGTGCCCGCGGTCATCTCGGCGTGGATGAAGCCCTCGCTGATCGCCGTGACCATGCCACCCTTCTCCGCGATCACGTCGAACCACTCCAGCGCTTCCTCGGTCAGCTCGTCGGTGAGCCGCTCGACCTCTTCCGACCCGCCGAGCTGGTCGGCGGCGCGGCCGATCCCCGCCTCGTGGAAGAGGATTTCCTTGGTCGCGTTGGTCAGCGCGGTCGCCTCCTGGGTGGGCAGGCCGAGCGCCTCGTCGTAGCCGGGGACGAGGATCTCGTGGACGCCGCCGAGCATCGCCGCGAGCACGTGGGTGGTGGTGCGGACGATGTTGTTCAGCGGTCGCTGCGCGGTGAGCCGGTTGCCGGCGGTGAAGACGGTGATCTTCAGCGGCGCCGCCTCGGCGACGGCGCGGCCGAAGCGCCGCTCGACCAGCATCGCCCAGGCCCGCCGCGCGGCGCGGAACTTCGCCACCTCGCCGAGCAGGTCCTCGTCGGAGGACATGTGCAGGTCGGTGCGCGACAGGTAGGCCGCCGGGTCGATCCCGCGCCGCGCCGCCGCCTCCACGTAGGTGGTCATGTTGGCGAGCCCGAAGCCGATCTCCTGGCTCGCGCTCACCCCGCCCCAGCGCATCTGGGTGCTGCAGGTGTACTGCGGCTTCCAGGTCGACCCGAGGGTCCGGTGGACGTACTCGACCACGTCGGTCGAGAGCTCCAGCGCGGTGGCGATCGGGAAGATCTGGGTGCCGCGGCCGGTGTACTCCTTCAGCGGGTCGTTCTGGAGCACGATCCGCATGTCCCGCGCGGCCACGCCGGTGTCGATGCCGGCGCGCTCGAAGAGCGGGCAGGTGAACACGCCGATCGCGTTGCCCACCGTGCCGCTGGTGACCGAGTCGAGCCCGATCCCGTCGAAGAGCGCCAGGATGTCGTCGAGCGAGCTGACCGCGACGCCGATCCGCCCGACCTCGCCGACCGCGAGATCGTCGTCGGGATCGAGGCCCACCTGGGTCGGCAGGTCCATCGCCAGCAGCAGGCTCGGCCGCCCGTCGGACCGCGCGAACCGCTCTTTGAACAGCTTGTTGGTGTCGGTCGCCGTGCCCGCGCCGGAGTAGTAGGTGGAGAACCAGTCCTCCGGGTCGGGGCCCCGGGGCGAGTCGCCGCGGGTGAACGGGAACTGGCCGGGGCGCTCGGTCATTGCGTCGCCCCGAGGGCCTTGGGACCGTCGGCCGCCGAACGGACCTCGCCGCCGTCGCCGCCGAGCCGGATGTCGAAGTCCATCTTCTTGCCCCCGGTCGCCGGGTCGTCGAAGGCGTCGACGATCAGGTCGGAGCGGACCGCGTCGACCGGGTCGGAATCGAGGTACCGGGCGCCGGCGATGAAGAACTGCGTCTGCAGCGCCGTGCGGTCGCCGACGTGGACCCGCAGGTGGATGTGGGCGGGGCGCCAGTTGTGCTGCCCGATCATCTCCAGCAGCTCGGTGGTCGGCCCCTTGGCCGGGATCTGGTACCCCTCGGGCAACACCGTGTGGAACTCATACGAGCCGTCGTCGGCGACCTCGATCAGCCCGCGGAGGTGGTACCCGGCAGTGTCGTACTCGCCCGCGCCGTCCGCCTGCCAGACGTCGAGGACCGCGTTCGGGACGGGGGCGCCGGTGGCCGCGTCGGTGACCGTGCCGCGGACGGCGAGCGGCGTCTCCCGCCCGTCCAGCTCGCCCTCGTAGATGCGGCCGTCACCCCGCACCGGGGCGCCCGCCTTGTAGTAGGGGCCGGCGAGGTTCGGGGTCGTGCCGCCGTCCGTCCCTTTCACGGCGACGACGCTGGTCACCCCGAAGAAGATGTCGAGCAGGTCGGAGGACTCTTCCGCCTGGCCCAGCCGGTCGAGGAAGCGGGCCGCTTCGTGGATCTCGTCCTCGGTGATCTTCAGGTCGGTGACGGCCTGGCGGGCATCGTCGAGCAGGCGTCGGGTGACCGTCGCGATCCGGTTCTCGTCCGTCATGAGTCCTCCTTCTTGCGTTCCGAATAATGGAACATTTCCCTTGAATAATGATACGTCAACGAATGCCGGGCGGCAGCCTCGGAGGTCAGCTGTCGGTGCGGAAGTGGGCGAGCTTGTCGGGGTCGATCTCGTGGCCGAACCCTGGCGCGTCGGCGAGGACGACGTCGCCCCCGTCGATTCGCAGCGGCTCGGTGAAGAGGTCGTCCTCGAGGCCGCGCCAGAAGAGGACCTCGGCGGCCTCGGCGACGGTCTCCGGGGCGGCGGCCGCGAACGCGGCGGCGCAGGCGGCGCCGACCGCGGAGTCGCCCTGCGAGCCGATCAGCAGCGGCGCCCCGAGGGCGGCGCAGAGCTCGCGGATCCGGGTCGACTCGGCGATCGCGGTGCGGGCGACCTTGATGCTGACCCCGGCCGTGCGTCCCGCCAGCAACTCGGCGGCGGCGGCGCGGGAATCGGTGCAGCTCTCATCGCCGATCAAGCGGGCGGGGAAGCGGTCGGCCACCTGCCGGCGGCCGCGGGCGTCGGCGGGGCAGGGCTCCTCGAACCAGCGCAGATCGGCATCGCGGCTGCGGTCGAGGAAGCGCAGCGCCTCGCCGGCGGAGTAGCGCTGGTTGGCGTCGGGATAGAGCCTGACCTCCGGCCCGAGGGCGTCGCGCAGGCCGTTGGCGACCGCCGCGTCGTGGATCGCGTCGCCGCCGACCTTGAACTTGATCGTGCCGACGCCGAGCTCCTCCCGCAGCGCCGTGGCCTCGGCGACGAGCGCCTCGACCGTGCCGTAGCCGAGCATCGGGCAGCAGGGGACGCGCGTCGTGAAGCCGCCCAGGAGCCGGTGGGCGGGGACCTCCAGCTCGCGGCACCAAGCGTCGAAGAGGGCCAGCTCGACCGCCGCCTTGGCGCTGCGGTTGGCGGCGATCCCGGCCACCGCGCGGGCGCCCGCGCCGGCGCCCTCCAGCTCGCGGTCGACGACCAGCGGCGCCAGGGTGCGCTCGATCACGACCGCCGCCGAGGCGAGCGTCTCGCCGTACAGCGTCGGCCGCGGCACGCACTCGGCGAAGCCGACCGCGCCGAGGTCGGTCTGGACGCGAACCAGCAGGTGCTCGACCGCCTCGCGCCGCCCGGTCGAGAGCTCGATCGAGCGCGCGAACGGGATCCGGAAGGGGATCGCCTCGAGCGCGCGGACCTTCATCGGACCCGGTAGACGGGGAGCACTTCTCCCTCCGCTCGCACCGCTTCGAAGTCGACCTCGACCGGGTCGCCGATCGCGATCTCCGCCCCGTCGCCGTCGACCAGCCGGCCGTAGAGGAAGACGCCCTCCTCCAGCTCGACGATGCCGTTGGTGTAGGGCGCCTCGAACTCCTCCGTCGGCGCCCGGTAGACGGTGCTGAAGGTGTAGACCGTGCCACGGCCGGAGCTCCGCACCCAGGCGAGGTCGTTCGAGGTGCACCCGGGACAGAAGATCCGCCGCGGGTGCAGGTGCCGGCCGCAGCCGGCGCAACGCTTGATCATCAGCTCGCCGCGCTCGACCCCCGCCCAGTAGCCGGCCGTCTCCGGCGCCGTCTCGGTGAGGCCGACCTCGTAGGGGCCGATCTTGAACGGCAGGCCCTCGCTCCAGTCGATCCGGGCGGTCATCGGGAACCTCCTTCGTTGGACAGCAGCAGGACCGAGTGGGCGGCGTTGGGGCCGCCGTGGAAGTGGACCAGCGCCCGGTGCGGGTCCGCGAGCTGGCGGCCCGGCGCTTCGCCGCGCAGCTGCTGGACCGCCTCGGTCGCCATCTGCATCCCGTTGGCCGCCTGGCCGAAGCTCAGGTAGCCGCCGTTGGTGTTGAACGGCAGGCCGCCGTCGAAGTCGATGCCGCCGCCGCCGACGAAGTGCTTGCCCTCGCCCTTCTCGCAGAAGCCGAGGTCCTCGAGCACCATCATGTTGAGGAAGGTGAACGGCGCCGAGGTCTCGACCAGGTCGACGTCCTCCGGCCCGATCGCGGCCATCGCGTAGGCGTCCGCGGCCGCCACCTTGGCGCCGGTGGTGACCAGGTTCGGCTTGATCGAGGGCTCGATCCCCCAGAGGCCCAGCCGGTCGGTGACCCACTCGTGGGTCGTGCACTGGCCGAAGCCCGAGATCGAGACCGGGCGGTCGAAGGCCCGCGCCCGCCCGGTGCTGGTGATCACCACCGCCGAGCCGACCCCGCCGCCCTTGTACCAGGAGCTGCAGTCGAGCAGGCGCAGCGGCGAGGCGATCGGCCTCGAGGCGAGGACATCGGCCACCGTGATCTCGCCCTTGTCGCGCATCGCCGCGTCGGGGTGGTGGAGCGCCCACTTGCGATTCTCCACCGCGATCCGCGCCGTGTCCTCCGGCCGCACCCCGAACTCGTGCATGTAGCGCTGGCCCCAGAGGGCGTAGAGCGACGGCGTCGTCGGCCCGTAGGGCATCTCGAACTGGAGGTCGGCCTCGACCCCGGCGTTCACCTTCACCAGGTCGACCCAGCGCCGGCCCATGCAGCCGCTGCAGCAGAGCGCGTAATCGACCAGCCCGTTGGCGACCGCCATCGCCGCGTACTGCCAGGTGGCGAGCACCCCGGCGCCGTGGACGGTGATCTCGCTGGAGAGCTTGGGGACGATCTTCAGCTCGTTGACGATCCGCATGTTCCACTCCATCGCGGTGTAGGACATCGGCGCCCGGCCGGTGAACACGGCGCCGACGTCGGTGCGGTCGATGCCCGCGCCCCGCATCGCGTCGCGGCAGGCGTGGAGCTGCAGCTCGAGCGAGCTGATCCGCTCGTCCGCGGGCGAGACGACGTGCATGCCGACGGCGACGATCGAGGCCGCGTCGGAGAGGGCAGAGGCGGGCATGGCGGTCATTGGTCCTCCAGAATCGCGGCCGCGTCGAGGACCAGGCAGCCCTGGCCCCGCTCGTAGGTGGTCACCGGGTTGAGGTCGAGCTGTTGCAGCGCCGGGCCGGCGCCGGCGGCAAGCTCGCTGACGGCGGCGACGATCGCCGCCAGCGCCTCGACGTCCTTGGCCGGGGCGCCGCGGAACTCGCCGAGCAGGGGGCTGAGCCGCAGCGAGCGGATCATGCCGGCGGCGGTGTCGGCGTCGACCGGCGCCAGCTCGACCGCGAAGTCGGGATCGGACTCGCTGGTCACGCCGCCGGCCCCGACCAGCACGAGCGGGCCGAACTGCGGGTCCCAGCGGCTCCCGACCAGCAGCTCGAGCCCGTCGGGCGGCGCCATCGGTGCGATCAGCGCGCCGCTCGGCGCGGCGCCGGCCGCCCGGGCGGCGGCGAGCACGCGGTCGAAGGCGTCGCCGGCGTCGGCCGGGTCGACCCCCAGCGCCACCGCGCCCGCGTCGGACTTGTGGATCAGCGCGGCCGCCTCGGCCTTGATCGCGACCGGGCCGGCGATCGCCGCCGCGGCCGCCGCGGCCTCGCCCCGGCCGGCGGCGAAGCGCTCCGCCGGGATCGGGACGCCGGCCAGCGCCAGCAGGCGCTTGGTCGCCCGCTCGGAGATCGGGCCGCCGCCGAGCGCCGCCAGCTCGGCGGTCAGCTCCGCCGGGGCGCTCGGCGGCGGTGGGTCGGGGGGAAGCGGGAGGGAGGCGTCGCGTAGGGTGGCGGCGGCGTCGACGGCGCGGATCGGATCCGAGTAGGCGGGGACGCCGGCGCGGCGGAGCGCCGCGATCGACTCCTCGGGCCCGCCGAGCCAGGCGGCGATCAGGGGCTTGCCGGAGGCCTCGGCGACCGCCGCCAGGCGGCTCTCGATGGTGCCCGCCTGCTCGTGCGAGAGGCCGATGAAGACCAGCGTCATGTCGACCTCCTCGGCGTCGGCGACGACCCCGACGGTCGCCGCGATCGCGTCCGGGTCGCCGTAGATCCCGCCGTAGTCGACCGGGTTTTCGACGGCCGCGAAGCCGGGGAGGTGCTCGCCCAGGCGGGCTTTGGTCGCCGCGTCCAGGGCCGGCACCGTGAGGCCTGCCTCGGCGGCGCGATCGCTCATCAGCACCGCCGCGCCGCCCGACATGCTGACGATCCCGAGCCGCGGTCCGCGCGGCCGCGCCCGGCTGCGGCTGAGCGCGATGGACTTGTCGAGCAGGTCCTCGGGGCCGTTCGCCCGGATCGCCCCGGCGCGGCGGAACGCCGCCTTCCAGGCCTCGGCCGCGCCGGCCATCGCGCCGGTGTGCGATTGCGCCGCCCGCTGTCCGACGTCGGTGGTCCCGACCTTCAGCAGGACCACCTCCTTGCCCGCCGCCCGCGCCGCCCGCGCGGCGGCGACGAAGGCGCGCCCGTCGCGGGTTCCCTCCAGGTAACCGGCGAGCGTGGTCAGGCGCGGGTCGCCCGCGAAGTGGGAGAGGACGGTGGGGAAGTCGAGCACCGCCTCGTTGCCGGTGCTGGCGAAGGTCCCGAGGCCGATCCCGGCGCGCTGGGCGAGGCCGAAGATCGCCGCTCCCATCGCGCCGCTCTGACTGATGAAGCCGATCGGTCCGGGCGCGAGCTCGACGCCGAGCTGCAATGCGGTGGAGAAGGTCGCGCAGGTGCCCGCCGCGAGGTCGACGTAGCCGAGGCAGTTCGGGCCGAGGACCGCGATCCCGGTGGCGGCGGCGACCTCGATCAGGCTCCGTTCCATGGCCGCGCCCTCGGCGCCGCTCTCGCCGAACCCGCTCGAGAGGATGACCGCCGCCCGGGTCCCCATCGTGGCGGCCTGGGCTACAGCGGCGGGCACGTGCTTGGCGGCGATCACGACCAGCAGCAGGTCGGGTACCTCGGGAAGCGACTCCAGGTCGGGATAGCAGGGCAGCCCGCCGATCTCGGAATAGCGCGGGTTCAGCGGCAGGACCGTGCCCGCGAAGCCGAAGCGGCGCAGGTAGGCGACGCAGCGCCCGCCCGGCTTGCCCTCGTCGGGGGAGGCGCCGAGCACGGCGATCGAGCGCGGCGCGAAGAGGGCGTCGAGATTCGTGCCCGACATCGTGGGGCTCGCGCTCACCGGCCGACCCCGAGGGCCGGCATGACCTTCGAGTGGAGGAGGTCGAGCTGACGCTGGTTGTTGCCGAGCTGGGTGAAGACGTACCAGGCGGGTTCGCCGATCTCGGAGCAGATGTGGCGGACCTTCTCGACGATCTCCTCGGGGCTGCCGATCAGGTAGGTCTCGCGGGCTTCCTCGAAGTCGCCGGGGAAGAACGCCTGCAGGTCGCGCCGCGCGTCCGCTTCGTCGGCGGCCGAGTCGAGCACGTAGTACCAGTGGGAGAAGGCGAAGTCGACGGCGCCCGCGCCGCGCCCGGCGGCGAGGGCCGCCGCCTCGATCCGCCGCCACGCCTCGGCCAGGATCCCGGGGTCGATCGAGTGGGCGAAGCGGGTCGAGTAGAGGAGGGGGATCCAGGTGTCGGCCATGCGGCCGATCCGCTCGAGGCCGCGGCCGGTCGACGCGGTGATCTCGTTTTCCCAGATCGACTTCTGCAGCGGCGAGAAGGACCCGAGCCAGATCGGCGGGCCGCCGTCGCGGTGCGGGGTCGGCTCGATCGCGACGCCCTCCAGCTGGTGGAAGCGACCGTCGAAGTCGACCGGCTCGCCGCTCCAGAGTCGCTGCATCAGCTCGACGTTCTCCTCGAGCATCGCCGCCGCGTCCTTCTTCTCGACGCCGAGCGTCTCGAACTCCTTCGGGTTCCAGCCGGTGCCGACGCCGAGCAGCAGCCGGCCCTCGGCGAGCAGGTCGAGCGAGGCGATCGTCTTCGACAGCGGCACCGGGTGACGGAAGGGGACGACCAGGACCAGCGACCCCAGCTGCACGCGTTCCGTGCGGGCGGCGATCGCCGCCAGCGTGGTGAAGATCTCGGTGTGGGTCGAGTTGTAGACCCCCTTGCCGCTCTCGCCGACCTCGGCCAGCATCCGGTCGCCGAAGAAGATCGCGTCGAAGCCGCGGTCCTCCGCCTCCTGGGCCAGGTCGAGGACGGTGTCGAAGGCATTCACGCCCGATTTCAGCCACACGGCCGAGCGCAGGCCGACCTTGGGCCCCGAGCCATCTCCGGCCTTCTCGACAACCCGTGGAATCGCTTCGCTCATCTCGTCCTCGTTCCGTTCTTCGGTATCTCTGTTCCAGCATAGTGTATCTTGGCGGCTGTGAGGAGCGCCACGGATCTCGCCCATTTCATCCGCCGCGCGGCGACTCAGTTCCCGCGCCTGACCGCCGTCGAGGACGGCCGCCGGTCCCTCTCGCTGGCCGCGGTGGTGGACCGGGCCGAGCGCTTCGCCAACTGGCTGGACCGCCGTGGGGTCGCCCCCGGCGCCCCGGTGGCGCTGCTGCTGGAGAACCGCGCCGAGTTCGTCGAGCTCGACTTCGGGCTGCTCCTGGCGCGCCGCGTGCGGGTCGCCCTCAACGCCCGCCTGCACGTCGACGATTTCGAGTACATGCTCACCAACGCGCGGGCGGAGCTGCTCGTCCACTCGGGACGCTTCGCCGGCGAGGCCGAGGAACTGCGCGAGCGGTTGGGGATCGAGACGCTCGACCTCGACGCCGGCTACGAGGACGCCCTCGCCGCCGCCGATCCGACCGCCGTGCGGCGGCAGGGGACGGAGGAGGAGACCGCCTGGATCTCCTACACCTCGGGGACCACCGGGCGGCCCAAGGGCGTGGTGCTGAGCCGCCGGGCGCTGCGGCACGTCGGCCTCAACCTCCTGCTCGAGCTCGGTGACGTGGTGCCCGGCGAACGCCTGATCCTCAGCCAGCCGCTCTCGCACGGCGCCGGCTACTTCGTCCTGCCTTACCTGATGTCCGGCGCGGGCCTCTTCGTCCAGCCGCAGTTCGACGCGGAGGAGATCGGGGCGCTGTCGCGGCGCGACGAGGTGCGGACCGCGAAGATCGTGCCCGCGATGCTTCCCGACCTCCTGGCGCTGGCCGAGCCGCCGCGCCTGGACACCTTGATCTACGGCGGCGCGCCGATCGGCCTGCCGCTCCTCGAGGCCTCGCTCGATCGCTTCGGCGCGGTGCTGGTGCAGATCTACGGCCAGAGCGAGGCGCCGATGACGATCGCCTGCCTGCACCGCCAGGACCACGTCGGCGGCGGGGCCGAGCGACTCTCGGTCGGCCGCCCATGGCGCTCCGTCGCGCTGCGCTCGGTCGGGCCCGAGGGGGAGCCGCTGGGCTCCGGCGAGACCGGCGAAATCATGGTCGCCGGCGACCACCTGATGACCGGATACCTGGGGCTGGCCGAGGCGACGGGCGAAGTCCTGCGTGACGGTTGGCTCGCCACCCGCGACATGGGCTACCTCGACGAGCGGGGCTTCGTCTACCTGATGGGGCGCCGCGACGAGATGATCATCTCCGGCGGCTTCAACATCGCCCCCCGCGAAGTCGAGCAGGTGCTGCTCGAACATGACGCGGTGGTCGAGTGCGTGGTCTTCGGCGTCGACGACGACCGCTGGGGAGCGGCCGTGCACGCGGCGATCGTCTGCGAAACCCCCGTCTCGGGCACGGGCCTGATCGACGCTGTCAAGCCCCGGCTCGGATTCCGCACCCCGAAGCGGGTCGTGCTCGTCGACTCGATTCCCAAGAACGCGTATGGAAAGCTGGATCGGGGCAAGCTTCTCGCCAAGATCGACGCGGCGGCGGGGACATCGTGACGGCGATGCCCGAGGTCGAAGTCGCGGGGGTCGGGTTGCACCCGTTCGGGCGGTTCCCCGACGCGTCCTTGAAGGACCTGGCGCGGGTCGCGGTCCTGCGCGCCCTCGCCGACGCCGGCCTCGGCACCAAAGACGTCGAGGCCGTCTACTCGGCCAACGCGATGGCCGGGCTGCTGCAGGGCCAGGAGCAGATCCGCGGCCAGTCGGTGCTGCGCGAGGTGGGCATCGAGAACGCCCCGGTGGTGAACGTGGAGAACGCCTGCGCCAGTGGCTCGACGGCGCTGAACCAGGCGGTGATGGCGATCCGCGCGGGGGCCTGCGAGACGGTGCTCGCGGTCGGCTTCGAGAAGATGTTCGTCGCCGACCGGGACGCGTCGCTGAACGCGCTCGAAAGCGCCGCCGACCTCGACGTGATCGCCGGCCTCGGCCTCCAGTTCACCGCGATCTACGCGATGCGGCTGCGGCGTTGGCTGGACGCCGGGCTGCTCGAGCCGCACCACCTCGAGGACGTCAGCGTGAAGAGCCACTTCAACGGCTCGCTGAACCCCTACGCACAGCACCAGAAGGTGTTCACGGCGGCCGAGATCGCGGCCTCGCGGCCGATCGCCGAGCCGCTGACGCTGCTGATGTGCAGCTCGATCTGCGACGGCGCCGCGGCGGTCGTCCTGCGCCGCGGCGACGGGCCCGCGCGGGCCGCTGCGGTCAGGCCCCGGGTCGCGGTCCGCGGGTCGGTCGGCGCCTCGGGACACACCCCCGCCGCCGACCTTCCCTCGACCCCCACGGTCTGTGCCGATCGCGCCTACGAGGAGGCCGGGGTCGGCCCGGCGGACATCGACGTGGTCGAGGTCCACGACGCGATGGCGCCGGGGGAGATCCTCTATTACGAGCAGCTCGGCTTCTGCGCCGCGGACGAAGCCGGGCATCTGCTCGACAGCGGCGCCACCTCCCTGCGCGGGCGGCTGCCCGTCAATCCGAGCGGCGGGCTCTCCTCGCGCGGCCATCCGATCGGCGCCACCGGCCTCGCCCAGGTGGCGGAGCTGACCTGGCAACTGCGGGGCGAGGCCGGCAGCCGGCAGGTCGAGGAGCCGCGCCTGGCGCTGGCCCAGAACAGCGGCGGCTGGCTCCAGGGCGAGCCGGCGGCCTGCAACGTGCACATCCTCGAGCGGATCGAGCCATGGAGCTGAGGGCCGCGATCGAGGTCGAGTCGACCGCCCGGCGCCGGCGCCTCGATCGCGCGGCCGGCCTGCTGATCGGCTCCGGCTGCCCGGTGTGCGCGGCCACCTCCTGGCCGCCGCGCGCGGTCTGCCACCGCTGTGGGTCGCCGATGGATCTCGAACGGGCGCTGCCGCGGGAAGGCGCGCTGCTCTCCTTCACCAAGGTGTGGGTGCCGCGCCCCGGCCTCGAGGCGCCCTACACGCTCGGCCAGATCGAGATCCTGGACTCGATCTTCTTCGCCCACGTGCGCGGCCTCGGCGCCGAGGCCCGGGTGCCGATGACCGTGGCGCTGGTCGTCCCCGGCGAGGAGGACGAGGACGAGCCGGTGTCGTTCTGGTTCGAGCCGGCGGCGGGCGCGAGAGAGGACGGCTGAATGCCCACCAGCGCGTTCCACCACCCGGGTCTGCGGGTGTCCGACATCGACGCGGCGGCGACCTGGGCGCCGAGGGCGACGAGGATCGCGTTTGATCGACGCCGGGACCAGCCCGTGAGTGTGCCCGTGGTCGCCGTGCCCATGATGGTGGTGGGCGTTCAACGCGGCCGCAGGTGTTCGCCGTGCGACACCGCCGAGCCGTCCCTGCTGAAGATCTGTTCAGGCTTTCTTACTTGACCACCCGTAGAGCGCCAGGCAGACCGCCGCCAGGTAGAACGCCGCGACCACGCTCATCGGGATGTGGAGCGCCAGGGTGCCGGTCGCCGAGAGGAGGGTGCCGAGCAGGGCGATGCCGAGGGCGCCGCCCGCCTGGCGCGCCGCGTTCTGGATCCCCGAGGCGAGGCCGATGCGCTCGACCGGCGCGCCCTCCATCGCCAGTGCGGTCATCGCCTGCATGGCGAGCGCGACGGTGCCGAAGGGGACCGTGCAGAGGATCGTCGCCGCGGTCGAGTCCCCGCCGAAGACGGCCAGCAGCAGCGCCCCGGTGGCGCCGCCGGAGAGGCCGATGACCATCGCGCGCCACTCGCCGAGCCGGCCGATCAGCCGCGCCGAGGTGAAGGCGATCGCCATCATCACGCTGAGCAGCGGCACCAGCGCCAGGCCGGTCGCGAAGGGGCTGAGGCCGAGCTTTTCGTGGTAGAGCAGGGAGAGGCAGAAGAGGCTGCCGTAGACGCCGAAGTTGAAGATCCCGGCGATGCCGACGACCAGCGAGAACTGGCGGCTGCGGAAGATCTCGGGCGGGATCATCGGCAGCGCCACGGCGCGCTCGACCCGCCAGAAGCCGAGCGCGGCGAGGACGCCGAGCGCCAGCAGGCCGATCGTCTCCGGCGCGTCCCAGCCCGCCGCCCCGGCCGCGATGAAGCCGCCGCTGAGGCCGCCGAGGGCGACCACGACGAGGGCCTGGCCGGGGAGGTCGAAGGGATGGCGGTGGCACCTGGTCTCGGCGACGTAGGCGCCCACCGCCAGCGCCGCGACCAGCGCGATCGGCAGGTTGACGAGGAAGATCACGCGCCAGCCGATGCTGTCGACGAGCGCGCCGCCGAGCACCGGCCCGGCGACCATGCCGACGCTCGAGATCCCGCCCCAGGCGGCGAGCGCCCCGCGCCGCTCCGGCCCGGCCGGGAACATGTGGGTGATCAGCGCCAGCGAGCAGGGCATCAGCAGCGCCGCGCCGAGCCCCTGGACGGCCCGCGCCGCGATCAGCGTCGGCATCGTCGGCGCCGCCGCGCACCCGGCGCTGGCGATCCCGAACAGCGCGAGCCCGATCAGGAAGGCGCGCCGCGAGCCGATCCGGTCCGACCAGGCGCCCGCGGTCAGCAGGAAGGTGGCGAAGGCGAGGGTGTAGGCGCTGACGATCCACTGCGCGCTCGACAGCGAGCCGCCGAGGTCGGCGACGATCGGCCCGAGGGCGACGTTCACGATCGTCGCGTCGACCGTGATCATCAGGAAGCCGAAGCAGATCGCCGCCAGCCCGATCCGCCCCGCGGTCCGGCCGGGGGCGGCGGTCGCGGTGTCCGGGGTCAGCAGCGCGTCGCTCACCCGTGGATCCTCCCGGTTCGAGGGGCGCGACGTGCCGCCGTGGGGTGGGGGCGCCACCAAGTGACTAGGTTGCGCCGATGTCCGTCCTCCTCGGTCTGGTCGCCGCCGCCACCTGCGGCAGCTCCGATTTCCTCGCCGGGCTCGCCAGCCGCCGGTTGCCCCGGATCATCCGCGGCGAGCGCTGGTCAGCGGCGCAGAAGGCAGGCCTGGTGACCGCCCTCCTCGCCACCTTCATGGTCAGCCTCGGCTCGGCCTAGATGTCGTAGTTCCACGGAAGGGATCGGGGGCTGGGCGGGGGAGGGGCGTTGCGCCGGGGGCGGGCGGCCGTCCGAGGCGGAGGCCCGGGGCGCCTGCCGCCGTCCGAGGTGGGCCCTGGGCTCCTCATGGGGGTCCGGGCAGGCTGTGACCCCCATGAGGAGCCCAGGGCGCGGGCGATTGCGGGGAAGGCGTCAAGGGTTCGTCACGTATCCCGGAGGGCCCGGTAACAGGTCGTGGGGAGGTCGGACTTACGTGACGTCCCCGCGCGCAAGGGTCAACACCTCGCCCCTGTCCGTGACGAAGATGCCGGGGACGTCACACTCCCGTGGCCCCTGAGAGCCCCGGCCCAGGGTGAGTTCGCAGTTAGCGACAACATGTGTCGTTAAGTGCGAACGCGCCTCCTGGCGTGACCCGCGAGGCATGAGGAAGACGGGAGGAAGCGTGACGTTCCCGGCATCTTCGTGACGAGGCCCGGGATCGGTGAGGGATCCGTCCCTCTCCCGTGACGCTCCCGTCCCTCTCCCGTGACCCTCCGGCCTCACGCACCCTCCACCCCTCCCCACGAGACCCGGCCCTCTCGTGGCGGCCACAGCCTGCCCGGGCCGCCACGAGAGGGCCGGGTCCCTAGGCCGTCCCTTCCCGCCCCCGGGCGACAGCTTGAAGAGGCCTGGACCCTCGCCGGGCTCGTGGACCTACTCATCTAGCCCAGGGACCACCCGCACTCCGGGGACTACGCCGTCGCCAGCAGCTTCTGCTTGGCCTGGTCGTACTCCGCCTCGGTGAGGGCGCCTTTTTCGACCAGTTCGTGGAGCTTGTGGAGTTCGTCGGCCGGGGTCGAGCCGGCCGCCGCGCGGATGTAGTCATCGGCCAGGTGTTTGGCTTCGGCCTGGGCGCGGAGCTGGCGTTCGCGCATGTCGGAGCCGTAGACGATCAGGTAGATGAGCGCGGTCAGGTAAGGGATGAAGACGAGCACGATGATCCAGAGCGCCTTCAGCCACCCCGACATCTCCTGATTGCGGAAGAGGTCGGTGATGATCGTGACCAGGATCCAGATCCAGATCACGAACAGGAAGATCTCGAAGACCATCAGGAGGACTTCCCCGAAGGACACGTCGGCGAGGGGCGGCAAGGCGGTTCCTTTCTCTCAGCCGCCGCGGAGCTCGTCGAGCGATTTGACCTCGAGGTCGAACGGCTCGTCGGCGGCGCGGCGGCGACGGTAGGGCGAGACGGTCACGCGGTGGACCTCACCGCAGGTGCAGGGGACGTCGATCGGGCTGGTGTCGGCGGCCGGGTCGGTGTCGACTTTCAGCCGCTTGAGCTCGCCTGTCGCTTTGCAGCCGAAGGAGATGACCCAGCCGTAGTCCGGGCGCTCGGTGCGGCGCGATCGCGAGGGGCTCATGCGCGCATCCTCCCATGAACCGGAGGACGCCGGGCGCGACTCACGGCCCGAAGTCGACGACTTGGAGGTTGAGCGGCAGCTCGGCGTGCTTGGCGCCGCGCGGCGCGCCCGCCAGCTTCGCCCGGTCGCCGAGGACGAAGAACTGCGGAAAGTTCGTCAGCGTGCCCGCAGCGGTGAAGGAGGAGAAGCGGAACGGGATGCCTTCGGCGCCGAGCGGCGAGGGCCCGTCCATGAGCTGGAAGTGGAGGTGGGGCGCGTTCGAGTTGCCCGAGTTGCCGAGCAGGCCGAGCACGTCCCCGGGCCGGACCCGCTGGCCGACCTCGACCCGGACGCTGCCCGGCTGCAGGTGGGCGTAGAAGGCGTAGCGGCCCCCGCCCATCGCGACGACGACGTGGTTGCCGCCCGCGTCGCCCGCGTCCCGCGGCGGCAGTTCGAAGTCGATCGGCCCGTCGGGAAGCCGGTCGACCACGCCGACCACCTTGCCCGCCGTCGCCGAGAGCACCTCGTCGCCGTAGAACCGGTAGTTCCCGAGCACTTTGTTGGACCCTTCGGTGATCCGCCCCGCCGGGGTCATCTGGACGAAGTCGATCGCGTAGCGCTCGCCCTCGTGCAGGGCGCCGTCGATCGCCAGCAGGCTGCGCCGGTGCGAGGTGCTTTCGTCGCAGCAGCCGTTGATCGCGATCCAGCCGGGTCCGCGCAGCGGCGGCGCGACGATCGGCGCCGGGCGCTTGACGACCGCGGTCGGGGCGGTGCCGAAGCGGCTCAGTTCGACCGAGCCGGGCGGGCCGGGGGAGACGACGAGCTCGTGGTCGAGCCTGTCCGGCAGCTTGCCGCCCGCCGGGTAGGTGACGTCCATCAGCACCTTGGCGGTGCCGCCGGGCGGGATCGTCGTCCGCGTCTTTTCGTCGACCGCGCCGAACGGTTCCATCAGTTCCTTCAGCTGCGCCCCGGCGAGCGTCGCGACCGCCTTGCCGCGCGCCGTCGCGACCACCTTGCGCACGGTCACCGCGCGGGGCGGGAAGGCGGACTGGTTCGACACCACCAGCTCGTAGGCAAGGTGCTCGCGGCCGTCGCCGCCGCGCACCGGTTCGGGCGCGTGCAGCACCCGCGCCGAGAGCGGCGTGAAGTGGTCTTCCGCGGTGGCGGGGTCGGGGGCCGCCGCGCTCAGTGCCGCGAGGCCGACCGCGAGGGCCAGGACGGCTCGCGCTCCCCGCGCGCGCCCCAGGATCGAGATCTTTGCCCGGTGGACGATGGCGGCATCGTAGTCACGCCCACGGCGACCCGGACGCTCATCCGGGGCGCCGCCTGGACGCTCGTCCGGGCGCCGCCTCGACGCTCAGCCGAGGCCGCCCTTGGGGATCGCGATCCGCACCACCGGCGGGCCGTGGTCGGAGACGCCGGTCGGCGAACTCGTTTCGTCGCGCTGGTAGTAGTCGTTGTCGAAGTGGACGTAGCGCACTTCTTCCACCTGCTTCGCCAGCTTTTTGGTGACGAAGAGGTGATCGAGGGTCTCCAGCAGCCCGCCGTAGGCGTAGGAGTAGCGGTCGGCGGCGGGCGCCTCCGACCAGAGGTCGCTGCGCGAGTTGCCGGCGCGCAGCGTCGCCATCGACGGCGAGTCCTGGAAGGCGTCCAGGCCCGATCCAGATCCCACCCCGCGTGACCCCGCCGCACCCGAAGCCGAAGAAGCTCCACTGCAAGAAGGGCTTCCGCAAGGTCAAGGAAGGCCGGCACCAGCGCTGCGTGAAGGTCCACGAGAAGAAGCGGCATCCGCGGCGGCACCGTCGGGCTCGCTGAGGGAGTGCCTGGCCCGGGCGGCCGTCCGAGGTGCTCCGGGGCGTCCTGGGCGCCTCATGGGGGTCCGGGCAGGCTGTGACCCCCATGAGGAGCCCAGGACGTGAGGCGTTGCGGGGCAAAGGGTCGAAGGTTCGTCACGAACTCCGCGATCCCCTCACGACCCTCCGCCCGGTGGGAGGGATCCGGGCGGTCAGGGCTCTGCGTGGTTCGAAATGGTCGCTATACGACCATTTCGAACCACGCAACTTCCTGACCGCTCAGACACCCCCGGGACGTGAGGGTCCCTGCGGGAAGACGTCACAGCTCGTGACGAAGATGCCGGGGACGTCACACCTTCAGGCCCCTGCGGGGTCCCGGCCCGGAGCGAGTTCGCAGTTAGCGACACATGTTGTCGCTAACTGCGAACTCACCTCCGGGGCGCGTGCGGTTCCCGGCCTCTTCGTCACGGGGTCACGCATCGGTGACGGGTCCGTCCGTCTGCCGTGAGGCACCGGTGAGGGATCCGTGGCGCTCCCGTGAGCCTCCCGGCACGGTCCCTCCACCTCTCCCCCCGGGAGTGGCCCGGGAGGGACGGCGGGGGTGACCCTGGACGAACCTC
>Ga0153956_1000652_pt1 | contig 36453 bp, 35 predicted proteins | sample TSFL040MetaG_FD_104704 | JGI IMG/M metagenome (GOLD analysis project Ga0153956, IMG submission 104704) | Attine ant fungus gardens microbial communities from Florida, USA - TSFL040 MetaG | ecosystem: Host-associated > Fungi > Mycelium > Unclassified | place: USA: Florida, Wekiwa Springs... | reverse complement strand
TTAAAAATACGAAAATTAAACTATCAGTTCTTTTAAAGAATTTTTCTTTTCAGATAATGCCTGTATGCGGATATCCTATTTCTTTTATTGAAGATTTTGTAAATTTATTGTGCTTAATCACTTAAAAATCTTTCCTTATGAAACAATTGATTGCTATTATAATAGCTTGCTGCTTTTTTGTTAGCGCAAAAGCACAGACGCCACAGTACAGCCTGACCCCCTACTTTGCATGGGATTCGCTGAAGCCCGAACAATCTCCGCTCAGGGCGGTTGCCAATGCTTGGCAAAGCATATATTATCATTCCGACTTCCCGGGCATGCCTGCCACAGGTACTATTACACATTTTTATGTAAGTGTCGGCACGTTATCGGGTAATACTGCGGCAGATTCCGGGTGCCTGGTCTATGGGTACAGAGTAAAAATGATGCAAACCAATATTGATTCTTTTGGTAACGTGCCTCAGGCTTATGCCTATCCTTATACGGTAGCTCCGCAGGTCTTTTACCAGTCCTAGTTCATCATACCGCAGCACATCCCCAAAAACGGATGGCTGAAAGTGGCTTTGCAGACCCCCTTCAGTTACAACTTCGGGAGTACGGAAAGACCCAACCTGATGATAGAGATAAGTGCGGACTCCACACTTTTTGCTTACCCGGCCAACAAAATGCCGCCTTATGTCAATTACAATTATTGCCCGCATCTTGGTCTTAATTATAGTACAGCATATCCAGCAAGCTGGGGCGTTGCAGGGCAGCGTCCGGTAATCGGTTTTGATGTGGTGGCGGCTACGGGAGTGGAGGAGTTACCCGCTAAAGAAGAGGCGCTTCTGCTCTACCCCAACCCGGTAAAAGAAAGAGTGTTTTTTAAAGAACGGGCAAAGGCTGCCGGTTATAAAATCTACAACCTGAGCGGACTCTGTGTACAGTCGGGCAGCGTTACGGCCAATGGTGCGGATGTGAGCACGCTACCGAAAGGTTTTTATATTGTGGAGATTGCAGGAGCATGGTGTAAGATGGTGAAAGAATAGCGCTTGGTATACCACAAGGCAGTGGACTAAAAAAAGAATTATATTATGCAAAAACCTTCGTGAAATCACGAAGGTTTTTGCATAATACACTGTCGCCTGACTATTTTATCATTTGCGTAATATCATTCAGATCCACATCGCCATCTCCGTCTTTATCCAGGAAAGAATTACCGATTTGAGAAATTATAGAACCGCCGCCCTGCTGCTGTTGGGCTCCGCCGGTAAGCGAGCCGAGTATATTGGGCAAACTGAAACCGCTGTCGTTAGGATCGTTGGTACGCTTTACCACCTGAGACAAAACCAAAGGAATAAGCATCGCGGCAATCTGCGTCGCTGTTTGCTTGCTGATGCCAAATTTCTCGGTAATGCCGCCCAGAAAATTGTTGGAAATATTCTGTACTGCCGGGTGGTTTTCATTAATCGCTTCCGGGTTCTGTAAAAACTGGGTAAGCTGCTGTGTGTTTCCATTAGCGGCCATGCTTTGCAACCCTGAGAGAATAGCGCTTTGAGCTTCCTGCATTACCGCTTCATTTTGCTCATTGGGTACCGCATTGTTTTCCACTACCGCGTTCTGCCCGAATTGGCGGATCAACTGATTTAACTGCTCTAACATTTTCGTGATTTTAGAAGATGAATAATTAACTAAAGTTATTAACGTAAACGAGTATTATAATCAGGTTTATTAAAAAATTGGCATTTCTTTTGGGATTAAAAGTTTCCTGATGAAAAGCTATTTTTTAATTGTGCTAAGCTTATTAACGGTGTGTCCTCTTTTTGCACAGCCGCAGCCACTGTGGGCCGAGGTGGAAATTACCGATGCGCTTAAAGGACGCAATGAAGTTCCGTTTACACAGCCTCAGCTCCGCTGGAGCGATTTCCAGGGCAAGCCCGATAAAAAATCGGATTGGACAGCGATGACGTACAGTGGTATAAAACTGAAATACGAATCAAAATACTATGATCATCGCCAGCACATCCTTATCAAATTGTATCCTTATATGGATCAGTCACGATCCTGGTATCAAGAAAACGGACACAATAATTATACACTTGCGCATGAACAAATTCACTTCAACATCACCATTCTTATAGCGACACAATTAGCCGAGGTGCTTCGCAATACAGATTTTACCAAAGACAATTTCTCCAAAAAAATAAACCGCCTGCACGATGCGTACATTCAAAAACTCGAAGACCTTCAGGCACAATATGATGATGAAACCGCGCATGGAACAAAGCCGCTTCCACAACGCAGATGGGCAAGGGAAGTGCAACAACAACTTTCAGCTTTTGATTAGTTTTCAGAAGACGTTTCCAAAGAGATTGATTAAATTGTCCGGCAAAACATACATGCATTGGAAAACATTTTATCGCTCACCAACATTTCCAAATCGTACGGAAACATTCAGGCATTAAAGAACGTATCCTTTGAAGTGCCAGCGGGCAGCGTATTTGGCATTTTGGGTCCCAATGGCAGCGGCAAAACAACATTGCTCGGAATAGTGCTGGATGTGCTGAAAGCGGACAATGGAAACTTCAGCTGGCTCAATGGCATGAACCCGGATGACGCGCGCAAGCAAATCGGTTCGCTCCTGGAAACGCCTAACTTCTATCATTATCTTTCCGCTTTTGATAATCTGGAAATCGTAGGCGTTATTAAACAAAAAGATAAAAAAGACAGAGAGCGAGTTTTAAAAGCCGTAGGACTTTACGAAAGAAAAGACAGTAAGTTCCAAACTTTTTCGCTGGGCATGAAACAACGTCTGGCAATAGGAAGCGCGCTGTTGGGCAATCCCAAAGTGCTGGTGCTGGATGAGCCTACGAATGGGCTGGATCCAGCGGGCATTGCCGAAATCAGATCTATGATAAAAGAGCTGAACAGATCGGGTATCACCGTTGTCATGGCCAGCCATCTTTTGGATGAAGTGGAAAAAGTATGCACCCATGTAGCCATTCTGAAACGGGGAGATCTGCTGCTTAGTGGAAAGGTGGAAGAAGTACTCAGCAATGAAGACCGTGTAGAATTAAAAGCAGACGATCTTTCGCAACTGGAAAATATTTTAAAGGAACTGTCTTCTTTACAAAAAATACAAATCTCGGATGGCTTTGTTTATGCTTACGGTCATGATCTTGATCTGAAATTTATCAATCAGTATTGTATGCAAAAAGGAATTGTACTTTCTCATTTGTTACAAAAGAAAAAAAGTCTCGAATCCAAATTCATTGAACTTACCGAAAAATAAAGAACTATTATGCAACATTTACTGTTTATAGAATGGCTTAAGATAAAACGCTACCGCACGTTTTGGATACTGGTGGGCTTTTTCGCTGTGTTGCTGCCGCTCTGGAATTATGGCATAAGTAACGGCATCATGAAATTGGGCGGCGGCGGTAAAGAGGGTATTAATGTCATCAGCCAGGCTTATTCCTTTAGCAATGTGTGGCAAAATCTGGGTTTCTGGACGAGCATTTTTATTATTTTCCTTTCCATACTCATTGTTATTCTTTCTACAAATGAATATCAATTCCGCACCAACCGGCAAAACATAATTGACGGATTATCGCGTCTTCAGTTTTATCATGCCAAATGGCTGCTGATCTTAAGTTTAAGCGTTTTTAGCACATTGTACGTCTTTATCACCGGCACTGTGTTTGGCGCTCAGTATGGCGATATCAGCTATTTTCCCGGCAAAATAGAATACCTGTTTTATGTGTGGGTGTTATCACTCAATTATATGGGTTTCGCATTTATCCTGTCTTTATTTTTCAAACGCAGCGGCATTACCATTGGTATATTTTTTCTTTACAGCATGATACTGGAATCACTTGCAGGAAAATTTCTCAACTGGCAGACAGACAGCTACATCGGGAATTATATGCCTTTGCAATGCAGCGATGAGTTGCTACCTTTTCCCATTATGGATATGGTGCGCAGTATGTTGCCCAAAGACAGCTCCGCGCCTACCGCTACCATATATGTTATCGTCTCCTTAGCCTGGATAATTATCTATTACATAACGGGCAGGCAAAAACTCTTAAGAAGCGATTGGTAACTTTGTTTCCATGAAAAATAAACCTCTGATTCTTATAACCAATGATGATGGAATAACTGCACCCGGCATCCGCAATTTAGTAGCTGCCGCTAAAGAATTTGGCGAAGTAGTGGTGGTGGCTCCTGACAGTCCGCAATCGGGAATGGGACATGCTATTACCATCGGACAACCGTTGCGCTTACACAAAGTAGCTGTTTTTGAAGGCATTGAAAGCTGGCAGACAAGCGGTACGCCAGTAGATTGTGTGAAGCTGGCAAGAGATAAAGTTTTGAATCGTAAGCCAGATTTATGTTTGAGCGGTATCAACCACGGCGCCAATCATTCAATCAATATCATTTACTCCGGCACCATGTCTGCCGCTATGGAAGCGGCTATCGAAGGAATTCCTTCTGTGGGCTTCTCCTTACTGGATTATAATTTTGATGCAGACTTTACCGTTTCTAAAATAGCAGTAAAAGACATGCTTATTCGAATGCTCGAAAAACCCCTTCCCGAACACACTTTATTCAATGTAAATATTCCCAAAGTGCCGCAAGCCGAGTTTAAAGGACTGAAACTATGCAGACAGGCTTATGCAAAATGGCAGGAAGAATTCGACGAAAGAGAAGACCCTCGCGGAGAAAAATATTACTGGATGACCGGCAGATTTGTAAACATGGATCAGAAACCGGAAACAGATGTGGAAGCATTGAAACAGGGATTTGCTTCCGTAGTGCCTGTAAAATTCGACCTCACGGATTACGAATTAAAGAAGGAACTGAGCAAAAACTGGGGGATATAAAATAATTGCTTTCGATCCTGAAAGATTTATAAAATAAAAATCGTATTTTTTATCCGAATCAATTTTCTTTTGAGTTCAGTCTTTTTATAGAAGACATTTTACCTGTTTGTATAATGATAAGATTATTTGGTCTATGTACTAACAAATCAATTCATCAAACTGTCTTATATAATCAATAAGCTTGCAGCTAAGGCAAATGACAATTTTATAACACTAAAATTTATAATCATGATTAGAAAACTACTTTTTGGGCTTTCGTTAGCCACATTTTCTCTGCAACCAGTAAGCAGCCGGGCGCAAGGTGTGCCGGAAATGATGTACTACAACTTTGATGTCAGTGGCACCTCCACCGCCAACCTTGCAAGCAGCCCGGTTGGGTTAAATCCGGCGCCCATTGTGGGCAGTACATTAAGTATTGGCGGAACGGGAGAATTTTTGACAACCGGACTTTCCGGCACCGGAGGCAGTCCATCAACTAATTATCTCAATACGGACTGGAATGTAAACTTTGCCAGTTCCAGCTGGACTATTTCCGCATATGTAGATATGCCCTCCTCGCCTACCAACTCTTACATTTTCGGAGATGGCACACAATCAGCCGGGCCACTTACATGCTTTTTCACTACTGCGGCTACCGGCGATATGATACGGCTGAGAGGCGCTACTGCAAGTAACACCACTTACAGCATAGATTTGCCCAGCCCCACGTTTCCGATAGTATTGCACTATGTATATGATTATGCTGCAGGAAGTCTATCACTTTACACAAACGGAGTTTTTTATACATCCGTTAATATCGGGCAACAATCATTTGCGACAGCAGGCACTAATAAATTCTATGTTGGCGCGAGCAATACAAATTATATCAGCCTGCTCCCCATAAATCCTCCGATGACGATTAACGGCATCGTAGATGAATTCAGAATGTACAACCGAGCATTAACTGCCGGAGAAATAACGGCAACATGGAATCAACCTTTGCCGCTTACTCCATGCTCTGGCGCACCCACAGCCGGCAGCGCTACCGCTGCGCAAACTTCCATCTGTGCAGGCGCGAATGCAAGCCTTAATCTTTCCGGAAATTCAATCGGATCGGGATTAACGTATGTTTGGCAGGAATCTCAAACGAATACAGCCGGCTCTTATGCAGATGTTACAGCACCTGCTTCGATTAGCGGCGTCAGCATTGCTCCGTCATCTACCAATACTTATTACAGATGTGTAGTAACTTGCGGCAGTCTATCCGATACTTCATCCCCCATACTGATCACGCTCAATTATCCAATCACCGGAAATTTCACAATAGATGCTACGCAACCTACAGCAGGCACTAATTTCAATTCTTTTGCAGACGCTATACAAAAACTTAAATGCGGAATAAGTGGACCTGTGACCCTGACAGTAGCGCCCGGATCGGGACCTTATAATGAACAAGTGATTATAGATGAATTGCCGGGAGCATCTGCCTCCGCGCCTCTGACAATTAAAGGAAATAATGAAACCCTTACTTATCTTTCTGCAAACACTAGCTTAAGATCAATATTAAGATTAAGTGGAGTGAATTACATAACTATTGACAGCCTGAATATTACAAGCGCTCCAATATCCGGACAATATGCTTATGGAATACAGATCATGAATAATTCAAACAACATAACAGTACAAAACTGTACGATTGATGTAGGATTCGGAATTACATCAAACGCCAGCGCGGGTATCGTCATCAACAGCAATAATACATCTCCCACCATTACCAATAGTGAAGCAGACAGCATCACCATTACCAATAATAAAATCATTGGCGGTTACGCAGGCATTACTCTGATAGGGGATAATACCAACCAACTTGTAAACAACCGCATCACCAACAATGATATCGTAGATTTTTACACTTACGGAATTTACACTGGAGGCACAAATGGTCTTTTGATAGAGCAAAACGATCTACATCGAGATATTTCAACGAATGGAAGCACATTTTATGGCATTTATGTTAGCGGCACACAGTCTGTAAACACATTAATCACCCGGAATAAAATTCACAATACTGCAGGAGGCAATACAGGCAATACCAATAATTCATTTGGCATTTCCTTCTCAAGTATTGACGCACCCACAGGAAGTGAAAACATTGTTGCCAACAATCTCCTGTATGATTTCAATAACGCTTCCGGCACAGCCAGCGCTTTATACAATAGCGGTTCAGATGGTGTGTATTATTACTATAACACCGTTTCTCTCGATTATACTAATGCCACAGCCGGCGCTACACACGGATTTTACCAAAGCACACAAGCCAGCAATATTTCCCTTTATAATAACATTATCTCTGTAACCCGAGGTGGAAGCGGCATTAAATACTGTTATTATTTCAACACTGCAACTACTACGGCTACTTCTGATTATAATGACTTATACCTTAACCCTCCCACTGGCGGCGGCGCTACCAGTCTGGTTCGCTATGGCGGAACTGACTATCCGTTACTATCCAACTGGCAGGGAACTTTTCAGGATTTGATGTCTTATGACGTAGATCCATTTTTCAATGATCCTTCACAGGAAAATTATCAGCCGTTGGAACCATTGATCGAAGATAAAGCGACACCTCTTACAAGCATTACCAATGATTTTTTCAATGTAATAAGAAGCGCAACAACTCCGGACTTGGGCGCTATAGAAACTGTTTTCCCGCTCGAAGTGCAGCTTTTAAATTTTACAGCCTATGCCGAGAAACCGAACGCGATACTTTCATGGATGGTAGCGGATGACAGTAAAATTATGGCTTATGAAGTAGAACGTTCTTTCGATGGAAAATCATTCGATAAAATTGGCACAGTTAATTCCTTAAAAACGTCTTCCACATCGAACTATAATTATGTGGACAAAGAAATACTGGCAGATGCTCTTCATAAAACGATCTATTACAGAATCAAGCTGATGCAAAACAATGCAAGAACACAATATTCGCCCGTGGCACTTCTTTCATTGGATGCACCAAAAGAAACTGTAACTGCCTACCCCAACCCAATGACGGATTATTTGTTATTGAATATTTACAGCACTAAAGATCAAAACTGCCGCGTAAAAATAACAGACATCAAAGGCACTGTAATTTTATCTGCCGAAAGATCATTATCAAAAGGCGACAACCTGCTCCGGTTCGATGAAGTACAAAAGTTTGCAAAAGGCGTTTATCAGTTAAGCGTACTTATAGGCGACACAACACAAACGCAGAAGATTTCCAAATAATTATCAGACTATATAAACTAAAATGCTGTCTCGTGTTCGAGACAGCATTTTTTATTTTAGAGAATACTTATCAGAAATCTCAAGGGATTACATGCGTTCTTTGTTAATTGCTCCGGCGCCGGCATATCTCTTATCCCAATACTCATCATTTAAATTGCTGATCATAACGCCTTGACTTGAAGATGCGTGTACAAAATAATCATTCATCAAATAAATGCCTACATGAGAAATACGTCTGCCATGTGTTTTAAAAAATACCAAATCGCCTTCTTTTACACTATCTCTTTTAGAAACAAAATGGCACATGCCGAATTGCTGGTATGCGGTTCTTAAAAGATTAACGCAAAACACGTTTTCGTACAATCTTCTTACAAATGCCGAACAGTCAATTCCATTTTTGCTATCGCCACCCAGTCGGTATCTTACTCCATACCAGTCTTCCACAAACGAGTAAAGCGAAAGATTTTTGATAGCTTGTGGTAATACTCCCAAAATAGTTGCATATTTTGATTTTACAGGCTCTTTCAGCTCATTAGCCATGGCATGGTATTTTAAAGCTATGGGCTGATCCGGAAGCGCAACATCTCCGATTGTTTGCATTTGGATTTTCTCTATATGCTGCAGAGATAGCTTTGGCTCTAAAAGCTGCTGAGACGTTTGGCAGCTTGTAGCCAATAAAGAAAGACCCGCAATAATTACTCTTAGTGTAGATTTTTTTACGTTCATCAATTTTAAAATTTTTTCAAGTTTTAAATTTGGTGTTGCCGTAAGCAAACTTTTTTAAATAATGGGCAGATGGGGTCTTTATAGAAAGTAATTGTGTACTATTTTCAACAACGACTGCGCAAAAATAATTTTTGAGCATTATAAAAGTGAATCTTTATTTTTTTTTGGCAAAACGTTGTATTATTTGTTTTTTTCAATATGCATTATGCAACTGTTTCCTCAAATGAAATTCCGTGGTGTTTTAGCTCATTCAGCACAGGCCGGTAGATAGAGGTCATGTTGGGAATGTGTACTCCGACGGGCAGTGTCACCCGATTTGCCAGTACCATTTTTGCCAGTACGCCCATAGGCAATCCTACGGTTTTTGCCATTGCGGAGTATTTACTGTCTTCTCCTTCTACGATCATGGTGCTGGTAAGGCTGATTTTTGTATCTCGGTGCAGGTATTCCACTTCATGCTGCATAATTACCAAGTCCTTATCTTCTTCTTTCATCTGCCATTTATCCAATAATAGGTCCAGCAAAATATCGGCAGATGAGCGATCCGGATTCATAATTATCTCATCTTCAAATAATCCCAACCATTTGAGCATGGAAATGACCTGCTCATCTTTATTGATACTAAGGACGTTGGCAGTATGCTCCGGTAGCGAAACGCCATTGTTATAATGTGTTTTATCCTTCAGCCAAGCCGCCAATGTTTTGTGTTCACGGTTATTATCTTCTTGCTCTGTAAGTCCCAGCTTGATAAGGGCATCCCAACCTTTACAAAAATCAGGATGACGCAAAGTAGCGCGCAAAAAAGTTTTCACTTCGGGAACTTCGTAAATATCCAGGTATTTCAGCGAGTCGCGGTTTGCATAGTAAGCATAACTTCCATATCCATCCACTTTTATCTTCTTATTATTGGCAAACAACTCTGCATAAGGGATATTTACCTCCTTTCCGTTATTCAGATAATGTGCACCGTCTTTTCCTGCCAGTATAATATTTCTGGGGTTCCAGCTGAATTTGTAATGCCAGGGATTATCGTCACTTTCCGGGGCGATCAATCCGCCGCAATAAGATTTGAAAGAAATAATGGAAGATGCTACCCGTTGTATGCTGTGGATGATCTGGTTGGCAGTCATGTGATCAATTCCCGGATCCAGTCCCATCTCGCACATAAACATAAGCCCTGCGTCTTTCACGGCACCATCCAGCTCCCGCATCTCCGGAGAAATGTAAGAAGAAGTAATCAGGTTTTTTTTGAACTGCAGACAATCTTTTGCCAGCAGAATGTGTAGGTGAGGCGGCATTAATGAAACTACCAGATCTGCCTGTTTCACTAATTTTTGTCTTTCCTGAGTGTTAGTAATATCTAATGGAGCTGCCTGCGCAAATTTATTTCCGTTAATTTTATCCTCAATAGCTTGCAAATCACCGTCAGCAACAATCAAATTCCATTTGTGCTTAGCTACGTGATACAAAAGATATTGTATTAAACATGTCGATGACTTCCCAGCACCTGCAACCAAGATAGTTAGCATGTATAATAATTTTTTTTCAAAGTCGCGCAAAATTACAAAAAAATAATTCATTAAGAAAACTTAATATATTTATATTAATCCCATAATTTAATAATATTATTACAAGATGATTATATGGAATAAACATCTAACGATCAATGAATTGAATGAGCAGACCTTTCATACCCTCGCCGATACGTTAGCTATAAAATTCACAGAGATCGGAGATAACTTCCTTAAAGCGGTCATGCCTGTTACTGAAAAAGTGCATCAGCCGTATGGATTATTGCATGGCGGCGCTTCGGCGGCATTGGCCGAAACCGTAGGCAGTGTCGCTTCCTGGTTATGTATAAAAGATGAGCAGATTTGCGTAGGAATGGAAATCAATTGCAATCACCTGAAAGGGAAACGAAATGGGATCATTACAGCTACTGCTCGTCCTTTGCATTTAGGTGTCACTTCTCATGTGTGGGATATTCGCATTTGTGATGAAAATGAAAAACTAATTTGCATAAGCAGGCTTACCGTAGCTGTGTTGAAAAATAAAAATGTACTCAAATAAAGCTATGCGATTGCCTCGGAAGTAATTTTTTCTTTTGCCCAATCCAGCACTTTGTGCAGTTGTTCTTCCCGCGTCAGGTTGGAGTTGTCAAGCGTTAGGGCGTCATCCGCTTTGCGCAGCGGACTTTCTTCCCTGTTACTGTCTATATAATCCCGCAATTCAAGATTGGCTTTTACATCTTCGATATTAATAGCACGGTCGTTTTCATATAGTTCCTCAAACCTTCTTTTTACTCGTATAGAAGGATCGGCTGTCATAAATATTTTCAGTTCTGCATCAGGGAAAACAACGGTTCCGATATCTCTACCATCCATCACAATTCCTCTTTTTCGGCCCATTTTTTTTTGCTGTGCTACCGCAAATGACCGCACTTCCTTAATAGCCGCCACTGTACTAACTTTTTCGGCCACCAGTAAATCGCGGATATAATGTTCTACGTTTTCTTCATTCAGATGAATTTCCGATTTTTTGTGCGCCTCGTTGTACTCAAATGAAAGATGAATATCGGCAAGCGTGGTCAGTATTTGGTCATGATTCTGAATATCCACATCATGTCGGAGAAAATAAAGTGTAATGGCACGGTACATGGCGCCACTGTCTATATATTTATAACCCAGCCTGCCCGCAAGCTCTTTGGCCAGCGTACTCTTTCCACAGGAAGAAAATCCATCTATTGCTATTATGATCTTGGGAGTTGCCATCCTTACAAATTTCTGAATTATTGGTTGGAAATAAAAGCCCTTTCAGAAAATTTGCCGTAAGAATTAATAATATTCCAAAACGCTGTTCATATAAGCAGGACACTTGTATACTTTGAGCTGGAAAGATAAATTAATAAGAACCGTAAAATACTGATCTTTTGTAGAGGACGTACCGCGTTGCTTTCCCGCTCTTCCCAAAGGGTTATTCGGATCCAGCTCTACAGAACGGTCTTGCAGCACATACGCTACGTTTGGGTCTTTGGGATTGTTGGGAAATTTATCTCCGCCAACATAATTAGTGCTTACATCATCCAGATAGTCAGTAAGTGTAAGTCGATCCGCTATTTCTATTCCCAGGTTGATGCCTGGTCTCAGCCAATATTTAAAACCGGCGCCAACGGGAAAACACATACTGAATTTTGAATAATCTTTTCCACCAAGACCTGCCGCCTGACCTTCTGTGCCCAAAGGTCTTAAAAAGTATTTCCGGTCTTGATAGTAAGTGTAAGGATTGTAATAAAAAACCCCGAAACCTCCGGTTAAATAAGGTGTAAACCGGCTGTTATTTTCTCCGGTATGATAACGAAAAAAATTAAACTCAGCTTGTACAGAAGCTTCATAAATATTGCTTTGAAAACTTAAATTTCTCTTTTTATTGTACGGGTTGGAAGAAAATTTATCTGCATAGCCCACATGGGTATAAAGTAAATTTCCGCGCAGGGCAATGTAAGGATTGAGATGATACCTGGCAAAACCGCCAAATGCCGGACGAATAAATTTTAACCCGTACTCATCATTCAGATCACCAAAATACTGGGAAGCACCCAGCGAAACTCCAAACTCGGCAGCCGAATAATAATTTTGAGCTTTGACGGAAAAATAAAGGAGGAAGAAAAAAATTGCGGATAAAAGCTTCTTTTGCATAAGACGGTAAAGCAATAACTACAAATGTAGGGTTTTATTGTGTTTATAAATCTATACGGAAAGTACACGTATCATTTCCAGCATATCGTTGCTTATTTTCGTATGTTGTTTCACTACTTTTTCGAAAGGTGTAAATGCGATCCTGTCATTTATTATTCCTACCATCGCCATAGATGTTCCTTCCATCAGGGCGTTTACGGCAGCATGTCCTAAACGGCTTGCCAACACCCGATCTGCATAAGTGGGCGATCCTCCTCTTTGTATATGTCCAAGTATGGTAGCCCGTGCATCCAGCAAAGGAAATTTTTCTTTTATGATTTTCATCATCTCATCCGCGCCGCCAAAGTCATCGCCTTCGGCTATCACAATAATATGTACCGTTTTCTTTCTGTTTTCATCATCAGCAATTCTGTTGAGTACTTCCTGTACATGCGTTACGGTTTCTGGAATGAGAATGTCTTCCGCGCCACATGCAATGCCGCTATTGAGCGCTATATAACCAGCGTCTCTTCCCATTACTTCCACCAGGAAAAGACGATCGTGCGCTTCTGCCGTATCTCTTATTTTATCTATTGCATCCACAGCTGTATTTACAGCCGTATCAAATCCTATGGTAAAATCGCTTCCAGCAAGATCTTTGTCAATAGTACCAGGCAAGCCTATCGCGGGTATTTTATATTCTTTAAAAAACGCTGCAGCGCCACGGAAAGTGCCATCACCACCTATTAATGCCAGCGCGTCTATGTTATGTTTCAGAAGTTGCTCATACGCTTTTTTCCGTCCTTCTTTTTTCTGAAATTCTTCGCTGCGGGCTGTTTTCAATATAGTACCTCCTCTTTGAATAATATTGGAAACATCGGTGGTTTGCATTTGAAAAATATCGCCGTCAATCATTCCCTGATAACCACGGCGGATGCCAAATGTTTCTATTTTATTATAAATAGCTGTGCGTACTATAGCTCTGATCGCGGCATTCATTCCCGGACTGTCGCCTCCTGAAGTGAGGACTCCGATGCGTTTTATAGCTGACATAATTGTATGTTCTGTCTTTTTACAAAATAAGTAAATGAATTTAATAACATTAAAAAAGAACCGTTCAAAAATGAACGGCTCTGTGTGTTCCCCCTTTATTTGAAACACAGTGGTTTTAAAAAATGGTTATGCAAGCTCTTTGACTGGCGCAGATACAGAAGTCTGATCGGCAAATGTTATCAGGTCATAAAACTCGACAAAGCCGGTAGCCACATCATACATAGCAGGCACAATGCCAATTTTATCTTCGTTCAAAAGTTTTCTTATGACATCACTTTCCGCTACAATGCGTCGCATACTGTTTTGTACATTGAGTCTGGAAACTTTATTTACAAATTCAACATTGCCACTGTTTCTGTTTTCTGTAATTGTTGCTTCCGCCATAACCGCCGGCTTTATTTTATCCATTAAAGATGTCAGGTTGCCGCTTTTTACGTCATCGCACGCACCTTTGATGGCGCCACACTCTGTATGCCCCAGCACTACAATAAGTTTGGAACCGGCGATGTTTACCGCGTATTCTATGCTGCCCAATACACCTCTCGATACTACATTCCCGGCAATACGCACACTGAAAATATCTCCCAGACCCTGATCAAAAATAAGCTCGGCTGATGTGCGGCTGTCCATACAACTTAGTAATACGGCGAATGGAGCTTGCCCTTCTCTGGTGGCATTCACCTGCTGCAGCAAATCATGATTGGCTTTAAGGTTATTTACAAACCGGAAGTTTCCTTCTTTGAGCAGCATCAATGCCTGCACGGGTGTAATATGATCATACGAAAGTTCATTATGTCTATACATTATTTTAAAAATTTTGAGGTTATAAAAACTATTCTTCGTTAAGTTCCTTCAACAACTTTTTATAATCGCCTGCAGATCGCTGCGGTGCATTGCTGATGTTATTTTCCATCAATAATTCTGTCACTATTTCGCTTTCCGTTTTGGAATGCGGCACTTTATAAACTTTCTTAAAACCCTGAAGTGAAACTTTTATTTTTTTGGTTGCGGCTGTTGATGTGCTGAAATCTTTTATAATATCCAACACATCAAAATCTATATATTCCGTGTTGCTCGCATCTATAATAACTGTGCTGTTTTCTGCCAGTTTATCCAGTGTCTCTTTTATACTCGCCTTATTTAAAAAAGAAACTTCCTGTGCCAGCGATAGCTTAATAATTTCACCATTGTCATACATGCTTCTGTGGAAGTAGTAAGGAATGCGCATATTCTGACGCAGAATGTAAAAAACGCTTACCGCTAAACCTAACGCCACGCCTTTCAACAAATCAGTAGCTACAACCGCCACTACTGTAGTCGCGAAGGGTATGAATTGTGCCCAGCCTCCTTCCTTCCACATGTGTTTAAATATTTTAGGATCGCAAAGACGATAGCCTACATTTATCAGAATCGCGGCCAATGCGGCAAGTGGAATTTTGTTTAGTAAAACAGGTATCAGCGCAACGCAAACAAGCAATAAGGCTCCATGAATAATTGTGGAAAGTTTGGTGCGGGCGCCTGCGTTAATATTTGCAGACGATCTTACAATTACAGAGGTGACGGGCAAAGCGCCAATCAACCCGCAAACAAAATTACCGATTCCCTGTGCTCTCAACTCCACATTGCCGGAAGTAAATCTTTTGTAAGGATCCAGCTTATCAGCAGCTTCAATACACAGCAACGTTTCTATAGATGCTACCAGCGCCATTACCATTCCCGTCTGCCAAACAAGCGGATTTTTAAAACCTTCAAAATCCGGCAGCATATAATTATTCAGATAATCGCTGAATCCGCGTGCTACCGGTAAGTTGACCAAATGTCCGTTAGAAAGCACAAGTTCACTTTCAGTCTGAATAAAAATCTCATTTATTACAACACCTGCAATCACCACGACCAAGCCACCCGGCAACCATTGTATTTTTTTAAGGCCCGTACGCTGCCACAAAATCAAAATCCCTATAGAAACAAGCGCTATTATTACCGCGCCGGGATGCAAATGACCAATAGTATTAAGTATTGAGTTTAAGATGCTTTCATTTTGAGGATCTGCCTGAAAAATACCATTAAAAAAATCGCCTATATTATCATGATCATATCCTACCGCATGAGGCAGTTCTTTTAAAATAATAATGACGCCAATCGCGGCCAACATTCCTTCTATCACATTGGAAGGAATATAATTGCTGATGCCGCCGGCTTTCAGCATACCAAGGATAAACTGAATAATGCCGGCTATCATGACCGCGCAAAGAAAAATATTAAAATTGCCCAGAGCAGTAATAGCACCTGCAACAATGGCTGTAAGTCCTGCCGCAGGACCCGATACGCTTAACTGAGACTTACTTAAAAAACCTACGACTAACCCGCCTACGATACCTGCGTTTATACCCGCTATAAGCGGTGCGCCGCTTGCCAGGGCAATACCTAAGCAAAGCGGCACTGCAATGAGGAAGACGACAAGACCTGAAGTAGCGTCATTCTTTACGCTACCGAAAAGATTATTCTGTTTCATAATTAAAATTTGTGCTGAAAAAAATTGTGTTTACGAAATAGATACATCACAATCAGCCTTCTTTATAAAGGCATTACGTGAGTTTCTAAATACTGATGGAAAAGTCTTAAAAAGACCAGTAAACTAACAATTTGGAGGAGGTGTGGAAACTTCAGGCACATATTCATTGGGCAGCCGTTCGGTCATAGCCAAAACGGTACGCAGCAAATTTGCATAGCATACAATTCTTGAAATATTTTCTCCGGCGGTATGGGGATGATAAACAAGATCGCATCCTTTTTTTCCCTTAATGTGTTTTCCTGCATCGCTGTGCACATGCACTTCTTCTTCCGTAATCTGACCTTTGTACAATATCTTACCAATTTCTTTTACAGGGATGATCTGAAAAGAAAAAATAAGTAAGAAAACAGATGCGAGCAATGGTCTCATTCGGATGCAAAATAAAACAAATCATCCGTTCATGTTGTAACACTCCGATAATTATATGTTAAGTGCTTATAAAACAGTCTTAGTATTTATCATGAATAAGAATATTTTTGCGAAGAATTTTTCAAAGAAGTTTCACATGGGCAGTAAACTGTTGCGATTGATCTTGGCCGGATTACTTTATTTTTCTACGCAAGCTTATTCACAGGATGCAGACTGGGCATCTCCCGAGGTGCAGCAAATGTATAATCAAGCGAAAGATTTCCTTTCAAAAGGCGGGGTGAAACAGGCCATTGTATTATTGCAACAAGCCATTCAGCTTTCTCCGGAAACGCCTGTACTGTATCGTGATCTCGCATACAGCCTGAATCTTAACGGAGAGTATGCTGAAGCTTACAGAACCGTAGAACCGTTAATCAACAATAAACAGACAGATGAGCAGACGTATTCTATAGCCGGCATTGCCCTTTCGGGAATGGGAGAAAAGAAAAAAGCCAAAAAAATTTTAGAAAAAGGCATTAAGGAATATCCGCACTCCGGCTCGCTTTATCACGAATTGGGAAAATACTATGATGATAATAACGACCCAGAATATGCGCTGCGTTCCTGGCTGCAAGGTATAGAGCAAGATCCCGCTTATCACGTCAATTACTATGAAGCCGCAAAATCTTATGCCGCTACCACTAAGCCGATGTGGGCAGTTTTTTACGCGGAAATTTTTATCAATATTGAAAAAGAAACGCCGCGCAGCATGGATGCCAGAAGAATCATGCTGATGGCTTATACTAAGATCTTTAACACGATCGGTACGGGTTATGTGCCCCAATACAAAACAGGAAGCACGACCGTAACACCCAAAAGCCTTGATTTTGAAAAGGCGGTGATGGATTTATATTTACAATTAGCCCCCGTAATGAGCGATGGTATTACTGCGGAAAACCTTACCATGATGCGCACACGATTTGCTATGGAATGGATGACCCGCTATGCCGTGAAATTCCCATACAGTTTGTTTACTTACCACGACAAGCTCTTACGTGACGGGCAGTTTGACGCCTATAATCAATGGCTTTTCGGGAAAGCTGAAAATGCGGGACTGTATAATAGCTGGACGCAGTTCAACCCATCGGCCATACCCGGCATCAACTCCTGGATGGAGCGCAACAGATTTTATCCTACCTCCGCCGATTTTTATGACACCAAAGATGTAAGCACACTTTTTTCCAAAAAGAAATGATTTCACTATGCAAACAATAAACGTTAAAAATATTATCACAACCGCTAAGCGCCTTTAAATAAGCTACTTTTGCTCTCATTGTATTTTAAATTTCTTATGTATTTTATCCAAAATCCTTTCACCAAAAAGTTTGCACTTCTGTTTTTCATCTTTGCTTTCACTCACATTGCGCTCTTCGCACAGCTGGATGATATAAAAGGCAATGCAGATAAAATAGTAGCCGTTGTTGGTAAAAACAGAATCATTTTAAAATCGGAAGTAGAGACCAACTTCGCGCAGGTAAAACAAAGCGATCCTAATACAGATGACAGTGTAAAAGCGCAAGTATTGCAACAAATGATCCTGCAAAAATTATTGGCAGAACAGGCAGAGCGCGACAGCCTTTTGGTAAGTGATGAAGAAGTGGAAGCCAACATTGATAATAAACTGCGTTACTACATTCGTCAGTACGGCTCTCAGGAAAAACTGGAAGAAGTAACAGGCAAAACCATTTACCAACTGAAAGATGAAAATAAGGATGTAATAAAAGAAATGATGCTGGCAGAAAAAATGCAGGGGCAGATAATGGCGAATGTAAAAATCACTCCGGCCGAAGTAAAAACTTTTTATGATAAAATACCGGTGGACAGCCTTCCGTTTTTCCCCGCCATTGTAGAAATAGGGCAGATTGTAATAGACCCGCCTGTAAGTAAGGAACTGGATGAATACGCTTATAAAAAGCTTGAAGACATCCGCAACCAGATCGTAAACGAAGGCAAAAGTTTTGAAACCATGGTAGGTATTTACAGCGATGACCCAAGCTCGCGAGATAACGGCGGACGTTTCCCGGAAGTAACTCGAAATGGTGGCTGGGCACCTGAATTTGTTGCTGCGGCTTTCAAGCTGCAAAATGGTGAAATATCGCCCATTATAAAAACACAATTTGGTTACCACATTATCCAAATGATACAACGTAAGGGCGACAAAGTAGATGTGCGTCATATACTCATCCGACCGGAGCGCACACAAGCAGATTTTCATACAGCGCTTGCCCGGCTTGATAGCATCCGAAAAATATTAATCGACGGTAAAATGAGTTTTCCTGAAGCGGTAGGTAAATTTTCGACCGATGAAACCGCCAAACAGACGGGAGGCATGATTCTCAATCCTCAGTCCGGATCTTCTGAAATCGAGATCGCTTCATTAGATCCGCAGATGGTGCTGATGCTGGATAAATTGCAACCCGGCACTTACTCTGATCCGCAGATTTATCAAAATGACCGTGGCGAACAATCTACGCGCATCGTTTATTTAAAAACAAGAACAGAACCCCATAAAGCAAATCTGAAAGACGACTACAGCAAAATACAGGATGTAGCGCTCAGCCAAAAGAAAGCCCTGCATTTACAGGAATGGGTAAGATCGAAAATGCCGAATGCTTATATTCGCGTAGCGCCGGAGTATGCAAATGCCAGCGTTTTCGATGGTTGGAATTTGGCTAAGCCTGAAGGTACAAGCGCCGCCAAGTAAAAAATTACAAAGCGCTTCAGCTTTTTTACCGGCGCACTTGCTTATGCCTCCCACAGCCCACCAAATGATCATTGACCATGCCGGCGGCTTGCATAAAAGCATAGCAAATCGTTGACCCGACGAACTTAAAACCGCGCTTTTGCAAATCTTTGCTCATCATATCACTTTCCATACTTCGTGCAGGTATCTCGCTGCCGGATTTCCAGTAATTTACCAGTGGTTGATGATGTACAAACTGCCAGATATATTTATCAAAACTGCCAAACTCTTTTTTCACTTCTATAAACCGCTGTGCATTATTAACGGTCGCCAATATCTTCAGACGATTACGAATAATTGCTGCATCGTTCAGTAACTCTGCAACCTTTTGATCGTCGTATTTCGCGATTTTATTCACATTGAATTTATCAAAGGCTTTTTCAAAATTTTTACGCTTATGCAAAATCGTTTTCCAGCTTAAGCCCGCCTGAAAAGCATCCAACACCATAAACTCAAACAGCTTCTGATCCTCATGCAACGGTACGCCCCACTCTTCATCATGGTATTTTATCATAAGCTCATCTTCGCCCGGCCATGCGCATCCTTTTGCGGGTTTCTTTTTATCACTCATGTTGTAAAATATTTAGCGATTGAGTTACAGACAGTGTTTGCTGATCTCCTGTTGTAAAATTTTTCAAGCTGACGGTTTTATTATTTCTTTCATCGTCACCCAAAAGCATTACATAAGGAATCTTCCGCTTGTTGGCATATTTCAGTTGCTTGTCAAATTTTGCGGCATCGGGATAAATTTCTGCAGCGATATTAGCCTCACGAAGTTGCTTTAATATCTGCAAACTGTATAATTCATTTTCACCTCCAAAATTTATCAGCAGCACTTTACAACCTGTTTCCAAGGCTTCAGGAAATAAATTCAATTCTTCCATCACATCATAAATACGATCGACACCAAAGGAAATACCCACACCCGATAAATTTTTCAACCCAAATAATCCCGTCAGATCATCATAACGTCCGCCACCGCCAATGCTTCCCATCTTTACTGCGCCGGTAGTCACTTCCATAATAATGCCGGTGTAATAATTGAGTCCGCGTGCTAATTTAAAATCTATTTCAATTTTATTTCTCCAGTTTTCATTTTTAATGACATCATAATAATTGAGTGTTTGCTTCAACTCATTTAATCCTACAATGCCAATTTGAATATTGCTTTCGATAAAAATTTCTTCAACTCTATCAATGGCTCTAACATTTCTTCCATTTACATCAATAATATTTTGGCTATCCTTCATTAAAAAATATACTAAATATTCTAATCGCTGTATTTGAGAATTATTTAATCCTACTTTAATAAACTCATCTCTTACACCTATTTGTCCAATTTTATCATACTTATCAATAGCTGTTATTACTTCTATTGCTTTGTCTGAAGCACCAGAATATTCAATTATTGCAGACAAAATTTTTCTACTATTGATTTTTATTGTTACTTCAGGAATGGTCAGTTTATCAAAAGCCTGCTGATAAATGCATAACAATTCTGCTTCGTTGATTAAAGAATTCGTACCTACTACATCACAATCACATTGCCAAAACTCACGATATCTTCCTTTCTGTGGGCGGTCGGCGCGCCACACAGGCTGCATTTGGTAGCGGCGGAATGGAAAAGCAAGTTCGTTTTGATGCATAACTACATAACGTGCGAAAGGAATTGTAAGATCATAACGCAATGCCCGCTCAGTAACCACAGATGAGGAATAAGGCTTTTCCAGAAGTTTGCTCCATTCGTCATTCAACTTAGCCTTATCTGCATCCTTCTTTTCATGCAAGCCATTATTCAATATTTTAAAAATCAAGCGATCGCCTTCTTCGCCATATTTTCCGGTAAGCGTAGCCAGGTTTTCCATTGAAGGAGTTTCCAAAGGCTGGAATCCGTACAATTCAAAAACCGTTTTGATTGTGCTTAGTATAAACTGTCTTTTTCTTACTTCTACCGGTGAAAAATCGCGTGTGCCCTGAGGAATGGATGGTTTCATATAAAGAGTTCAAAAGTAAAAAACTACGGTCGGAAATTTATGAAAAGAAAAAACCAAATCGTTTCGGATTTGGTTTTGCATGTAAGATGTTTTCTTTAATTATTTGATCTTTACGGAATCGTTCAAATCGTTGTCCACAAGAATGCGTCCGCAATGTTCGCAAACAATTATTTTTTTATGCTGGCGAATTTCTGACTGGCGTTGCGGAGGAATTACGTTAAAGCAACCGCCGCAGGAATCACGAACGATAGGCACTACAGCCAAACCGTTTTTATAACTGCTACGGATACGGTCGTAAGCGGCAATAAGGCGTTCATCCACTTTTGCTTTCGCTTGTTCCGATTTGGCGCTCAGGTCTTTTTCTTCTTTTTCTGTTTCTTTGATAATCTTTTCCAGTTCGGCTTTTTTGGCTTTCAGCGCGTCTTCCACTTCCGCTATTTTTTCTTCTGTTTTGGTACGCAAAGCGGCACGGTCTCTCAGTTCTGTTTGTGCGTCTTTGATGTGTTTTTCATTCAGTTTCACTTCCAGCTCCTGCATTTCCATCTCTTTGTTGATGGCTTCAAACTCACGGTTGTTTTTCACATTATCCTGCTGCTTTTCATATTTTTTGATCAGAGCCTGCGCGTCTTTTTTAGCATCGCCTTTCGCTGCGATAAATTTATTGATCGTGTCTTCTTCAGTGTTAATGTTTTGAATACGCGTGTTCAGCCCTTCAATTTCATCTTCCAGATCTTTCACTTCTATCGGCAGTTCGCCTTTTAAAGTCCGGATCTCATCAATTTTAGAATCGATTTTTTGTAAGGTCAGCACTGCACTCAGCTTTTCTTCTACAGAGAAATCTTTTACGGTAGCCATATTAGCAAAAATATTTTACGGGATTTGTTGTCAATTTAGTAAAAAGAGTGGCAAAATTAGGAAATTTTTCATTAAGAATATCTGCAATTAATTCTACCGTAAATTGTTCACTTTCATAATGCCCGATATCCGCGATGATGATTTTGCCTTCTGCATCAAAAAACTGATGGTATTTAAAATCTGCGGTAATGAAAATATCTGCTTTCGCGGCTATAGCGTTGGGAAGCAGAAAGCTGCCGGAGCCGCCGCATACCGCTACGGTTTCAATATTTTTATTTAATAATTCCGTATGGCGAATGCAGCCCGTCTTCATTTTCTCTTTTACAAACTTAAGAAAATCTTCAGGTGCTATGGGGTTTTCAAGTTTTCCGGTCATCCCGGCTCCTACGTCCTGCTTTGTATTTTCAAGAGCAATGCATTCATACGCCACTTCTTCATAAGGATGACTGGCAAATAATGCTTTCAGCACTGCGCTTTTTTTGTCTTTAGGCACCAATACTTCCAAGCATTGTTCTTCTATGGTTTCACGTTCTCCACCGGCATTGCCAATAGCAGGATGCGTATTTTCACCGGGGCGGAAGGTGCCGGTTCCCTTCATGGTAAAACTGCATTCGGTATAATTTCCAATATTGCCCGCACCGGCTGAAAATAAGGCTTCTTTTACTTCAGCTGTATTTTTTACAGGCACATAAGTACACAGTTTATAAAGGCTTCTACTCATCGGCGCTAATATTTTCACTTCCTGCAAACCCAGCTTTTCTGCAATCTTCGCGTTCACACCATGGCGCATATTATCCAGATTAGTATGAGCGGCATAAATGGCAATATCGTTTTTAATCGCTTTTACTACAATCCGTTCAATATAGTTTTTACCGGAAATGCTTTTCAGCCCGGAAAATAATAAGGGATGGTGTGTGATGATGAGATTGCAATGGTTATTGATGGCTTCATCTATAACAGCTTCGGTTACATCCAGCGCCAGTAAAGCGGCTTTTACTTCCATCATTTCATCGCCCACCTGTAGGCCGCAGTTGTCATAACTTTCCTGATAGGCAAGTGCTGCAGCTGCTTCCAGCGCTGTGGTAATATCTTTTACTTTCATAATCATCTGTTATTATTTGCAAGATTAACGCAAAATAATGCAGCACGATAGAAAAGTTGCGCTATACTTGCACCGGATTTTTTTAAGCTATGAGCGCGGCCCGAAACTATTTCTTTGGTTTTTGCATTCTTACGTTTTTGTTTTCGCTTTATATAAAGTATAATGGCAATCACAGTACGCAAGGTATAGACGTTACGGAGCTGAGCGACAATTTAAAAATGAGTCCGGCTGGCAATGCTTCCAAAAATACAGTTCAGCACATCAGACATCAAAAACAAAAGCAGCTGCTCACGCATCACAAACATAACCGAAAAGGACAGTCTGTAACGTTCAATAGTTTTTATGCCGTTATCCCGCATACAAATGGACTTTCATTTTTTACTTTCGGTTCGTCCTCTATCCGGTTTTATTATAAAAACAGCACATTTCAGTTTTATTATAAAGAAATAAATCCACCGCCTCCCAGGCTTGTCTGATATTATAATAATGTGCAACAATGTGTTGCTACAGCAATAGTTCATTGCTTTTTTCTTTCTATTTCATTTTAAAATTTAGTGTTTCAAGTATGCAGTACAACATGCTTGTAAAACGAGCAGGATTATTAATAATTCTGTATTGTTTACAATTTACAACGACGATAGCTCAGGACTTACAGTCGGCCAAAGACACGCTTCAGCTTTCTCTTAAAGAAACAGAGAAACTCTTTTTTGAAAAAAACCTGGATTTGCTTGCAGGGCAATATCATATTGAAGCTCAGAAAGCCTTGATAGAGCAGGCAAAACTATGGGACAACCCTACCCTCACCACCGACCAGAATGTATATGTAAATCATAAATGGTTTGAACATTCGGTAAACAGCGACGGCAGCTACAATGGACAGGTGTTTGTACAAGTGCAGCAACTTATAAAAACTGCCAACAAGCGCGGAAAGCTCATCCAAATGTCGAAAACCAATGCAGAGATCAGCGAATGGCAGTTTAAAGAAATCATGCGCAACCTGAAATTCCAGTTACGGAAAGATTTTTTTACAATAGATCAGTTATTGCAAAAACAAAAGCTGTTTACGCTGGAACAGACACAGCTGGATAAGCTTGTGACAGGGATGAAAGAACAATACCGGCTTGGAAACATTGCACAGAAAGACCTGCTGCGCATACAGGCGATGCAACTAAGCAATAAACAGGAACTGCTGGAAAATGCCAACGACTTTAACGATGCCGAAGCCGAACTGAGAACACTTTTACAACTGAACGAATCTGTAATGATCATTCCTTTGACCGGAAGTGAACCTATCGCATCGACAAGTTTATCCGCAGAGGAATTGGTAACAACAGCCCAGGCACAAAATCCTTCTTATAAACTGGAAGAACTGCAACTGCAATACCAGCAACAAAATCTCGCATATCAGAAAGCGTTAGCTGTACCGGATGTAACCTTAGCGCCCAGCTACGACCGCAACAGTAACTATGCTGTCAATTACACAGGCTTGGGCATCTCGCTGCCTTTACCCACTTTCAACCGGAATCAGGGAAATATCAAAAACGCGCACTGGCTGGTCAAAGAACAGGAAACTACTACTTCTGCCGCATTACTAAAACTGAGCAACGATGTAAGAGGCGCCTTTGCAAAATGGAATGCCACGCAACAATTAATAAAAAGCGGAGATGCCGGCTTTGAAAAAGACTATAGGCAACTCTATGAAAATATCACACAAAGCTATCGGCAGCGCCAGGTAAGTCTAATAGAGTTTATCGACTTCTTCGACAACTATAAAGAAATGCATGAAATGCAGCTGCAACTGCAATTGAATTTACAACTGGCGGAGCAAGAACTTAACTACCAAACCGGTACCGATATTTTCCAATAATCTTTTCTTCAAACTTTAAACAACATGAAACCATATATTTTCTTTACAGCCGCAGTAATAACTCTTTTTACATCCTGCAGCAAAAACACGCCAAAAGAAGAAGACAGCAAATTTGTTTTAAGCGATACCATGCGACACATGATTACCATTGACTCCGTGAGTATGTGCAGTACCGATAACGAACTCACGCTTGGCGGCGAGGTAAGTTTTAATGAAAATAACGTTATCAAGATTTTCCCACGCAGCAGCGGACAATTATTGCAAACCGCTGTCTCCTTGGGCGACCGGGTGCATCGCGGACAAGTATTAGCTGTTATACGAAGCGCCGATGTTGCCGGTAGTTACAGCGATCTCAGCAGCGCAGGCGCAGATGTGGCAATCGCCAAACGGCAGATGGAAAATGCGAAATCTCTTTTTCAAAGCGGTATCAGCAGTGAAAGAGAATATGAAGAAGCCAAAGAAAATTATCAGAAAGCGCTTGCCGAAAAGAGCAAAGTGCAATCGATGATTTCCATAAATGGCGGTAACAACGCCAATGCCAACGGACAATATGTGCTTACCTCACCCGTGGATGGTTATGTGGTAGAGAAAAGAGCGAATGCGGGCGATTTTATACGTGCCGATAATGCGGAAAATATATTTACGGTTTCCGATCTTAAAAACGTGTGGGTATATGCCAATGTTTACGAATCTGACATTGCCAAAGTAAAACAAGGAAGCAAAGTATGGGTGCAGCCAGTTGCTTATCCCGATATGAAAATACAGGGACAGGTAGATCAGGTGAGTCAGGTACTCGATCCGCAGAGTAAGGCAATGCGCGTGAGAATTGTGCTTGACAATACCGGTATGAACCTGAAGCCTGATATGTATGTAAAAGTAACAGTGTCAAACACTACCGGTACCAAAATGCTTTGTGTTCCCTCGGCAGCAGTCGTATCACAGGATGGCAAGGATTACGTTGTCATTTACAATAGTGATGACAACCTTAAAATCTCGGAGATCAAAATTGCCAGCAGCAACAGCAATCAGACATTTGTAAACAGCGGTGTAGCAGAAGGACAAAAACTAATTACCAAAAATCAACTTTTAATATTCAATCAACTTCTCAATGAATAAGTTCATAAAGAATATCATATTCTTTTCATTACGCCATCGATACTTTGTGTTCTTTCTCACATTAGCTCTGGCGGTCATTGGCTTTGTATGTTATAAAAACACGCCTATCGAAACCTTTCCGGATGTGACCAACACACAAATCATCATCATAGCACAATGGCCAGGCAGAAGCGCAGAAGAAGTGGAAAAATTCGTAACTATTCCTTTGGAAACGGCGCTTAATTCTGTGCAGAAAAAAGCGAATCTCCGCACAACATCAGCTTTTGGTTTGTCTTATATCCGTATCATTTTTGATGATGATGTGGATGACGCATTCGCAAGGCAGCAAGTACTCAGCCGTTTAGGCAATGCAGATCTTCCTGATGGCGTAAAACCAGACGTGCAGCCTCCTTACGGACCTACAGGAGAAATCTTCCGTTATACGCTTCACAGCAATGTTAAAGACATCAGAGAGCTGACAACAATACAAAACTGGGTGCTTGACCGGCAATTCAAATCCGTTCCAGGTGTGGCAGATGTAAATAGCTTTGGCGGCGAAGAAAAAATATATGAGGTAAGTGTAGATCCGGAAAAGCTGATGCAATACGGATTAAGCTCTTTGGACGTGTATAACGCAATTACCAAAAGCAACGTAAATGTGGGGGGTGATGTAATTGAGAAAAACGGGCAGGCTTATGTAGTGCGCGGCATCGGTATTCTTAATAACATCAACGAAATTGAAAACATCATTATTACACAGATCAACAATGTGCCGATCCTTGTAAAGCAGGTCGCTAAAGTGCAGGAAGCGGGAAAGCCCAGACTGGGCTGGGTTTCCAGAGATGATGAAAACGATGTGATTGAAGGGATCATCGTCATGCGCAAAGGAGAAAATCCCGCCGAAGTTTTGGACCGTATCCATGAAAAGATTAAAGACCTCAATGAAAATATATTACCCAAAGGTGTAAAAATCAAAACTTTTTACGACCGCACCAATCTTATGGATTATGCCACACATACCGTTTTGCATAACCTGATAGAAGGCATTGTTCTGGTGACATTGATCGTACTCATTTTCATGGCAGACTGGCGTACGACGATAACCGTAAGCATTATTGTACCGCTGGCGTTGTTGTTCGCATTTATGCTGATGCGGCTGAAAGGCATGAGCGCCAACCTGCTGAGTATGGGCGCTGTAGATTTTGGAATTATTATAGACGGCGCGGTAGTGATGGTGGAAGGCTTGTTTGTAGCACTGGATCATAAAGCAAAAGAAGTAGGCATGGAGAAATTCAACAAACTTGCCAAGCTCAGCTTATTCAAAAATGTTGGTGCCGAAATGGGCAAGTCTATTTTCTTTTCCAAACTCATTATCCTCACCTGCCTCATCCCTATTTTTTCTTTCCAGAAAGTGGAAGGCAAAATGTTTTCTCCTTTAGCTTATACATTGGGATTTGCTTTATTGGGTGCTTTGCTGTACACTCTTACATTAGTACCTGCACTCTCCAGCGTATTGCTCAGAAAAAACGTGCGTGAAAAACACAATGTAGTAGTAAACTTTTTTGAAAAAAATGTTGATAAGGCTTTCAAATGGGTAATGCGTAATCAGCGCCTGGCACTTACTATATCCGTTGTGGTAATGGTTTTAAGCTTCGCATCTGCAAAATTACTGGGAACCGAATTTTTGCCCGAATTGAATGAAGGTGCTCTTTGGGTGGAAAGTGAACTGCCGATGAGTGTAAGCTTGCCACAAGCCAAAGAAGTAAGTGATAAAATGATCCAAATTCTGAGGCGGTTTCCGGAAGTAAAACAAACACTTTCCCAGATAGGTCGCACCAACGATGGCACTGATCCCAAAGGGTTCTTCAATGTACAGATACAAGTAGATCTGAAACCCAAAGAAGAATGGAAAAGAAAGATAACCGAAGAGCAGCTTATTGACGAAATGGATGCGCAGCTACATAAAATACCGGGCATTGTGCTTAATTATTCGCAACCGATAAGAGATAATGTGGAAGAAGCTGTGGCCGGTGTAAACGCATCCTTGGCTGTAAAGATTTTCGGAACAGATTTTCAACAGCTGGACTCTTTGGCGAAGCGTGTAAAAAATATATTGAAAACCGTGAGGGGCATCGAAGATTTAGGAATTTTAAGAAACTTAGGACAGCCGGAATTTCGCATTTCCTTAGACCAGCAAAAAATGGCGATGTACGGTGTAAATGCAGCTGATGCCAACGCGGTAATAGAAATGGCAATCGGCGGAAAAGCAGCAACAGAATTGTTTGAAGGAGAAAGAAAATTTGACATCCGCATCCGCTACGATAAAGACTATAGAAACACGCAGGCAAAAATAGAACAACTGCGTGTACCTACGCAGGATGGCACTAAAATTCCTATAAGCGAAATTGCAACTATAAAAACTATTACCGGCCCAGCATTTATTTACAGAGATAATAATATGCGCTACATCGCTGTGAAGTTTTCCATAAGAGAACGCGATTTGGGAAGTACAATAGCCGAAGCACAGCAAAAAGTCAATAAAGCTGTAAGTCTTCCCAAAGGTTATAAAATGACATGGAATGGTGAATTTGAAAATCAGCAACGTGCTTCAGCAACATTGGCAAAAGTTGTCCCACTTTGTCTTTTAGGAATATTCGTTATTCTTTTCATCACATTTGGCAATGCAAAAGATGCTACACTTACCATAATGAATGTTCCTTTTGCGTTAATAGGCGGCATTTTGGCGTTACATATCACAAGGATGAATTTCAGCATAAGCGCAGGCATCGGCTTCATAGCGTTATTTGGAGTTTGTATTCAGAATGGTGTTATTCTCATAACCGTTTTCCGAAAGAATCTGGAGGCGAAAATGCCGTTGGATCAGGCCATTCATCAGGGTGTTATCTCCCGTACGCGCCCGGTTGTTATGACCGCGCTGATGGCAGCTATCGGGTTGTTGCCGGCAGCCATCAGTACAGGTATCGGCTCAGAAACGCAGAAACCATTGGCTATTGTGGTGATCGGCGGATTGGTCACTTCTACCCTTCTTACACTTTTAATACTTCCAGTTATTTACACAAAAGTGTATCATTTCATTCACAGGAGAGAGAATAGAAAATTACTAAAGAAAATGGGAGCAGTGAGTTAGACCGTTTTATAAACATGGAAAGCAATACATTGTTGCAGCAGGTGTATTGCTTTATTCTCAACGACGCTTAAAAAAAACAAAACCATTTTTAGAGCCTATTTCTTTTAACTGCGACATCGCTCTGTATTGTTCAGCAGAAGTGATTTTGCAGATAAAATAAGTAGGCTTATCTACCTTGCCATAGAGCAGCCATTTCTCATTATAGCTGTCAGGATTTGCGGGTGGTTGTTTTTTTGCATAATACAATTGTCCATAACTTTTATAACCCAAAACCGCCACATACACATCTTTCCCTTCAAAGCTTTTGAAATAGCGAATGGCTGCACGCTGCGAGTAAGCCTCGATCTTAGGTGTGAAATGCAACACAGTTATTTGTATCAATAAAATACCGGAGATCATCAATACTAAAAAGGCTGCAACTACTTTTTTACGCATCAAAAAAACAGCTGCGATGATGCAAATAAAATAGAGAATTCCCCAAAACGATTCCAGATAACTCCAGGAAACTTGCGCGCCGAGATTGGCTACTGCGAAAGGATCTTTTATATAAGGAATAAGCTTGGCTTTATGGATGCCAACAATCGGCAAAGCGGCTATCAGCAAGGATAAAAGGCTGCCAATACCTATCAAAAGTATTTTGGGTAAGATTTTGAGTTTTTCCTGATGCCCGGCGATGTTATAAATTTTCAAAGCAGCGAGATAAGTAAGCGGGAAATAACATAGTGAAGAATAGTGGACAATTTTCGTTTTTACAATAGAGAACAAGAGCAGCGTTACCCAAAATAATATCCACATCCATTTGGTAAAATCGCGCGCCGGCTCATTATCAGTAGTGCGTTTTCTGCCGTATTGAAAAAGAAAAACCGATGCAGGAAAACAACCGATAAGCAACACGACAAAATGATAATAAAAAGGTTCTCCGTGATCAGCATCGCCGGTGCTGAAAAGCCGGATCTGATAGGTGATAAATTCCTGTATAAACCAGCTTCCGTAACTCCAGCCATATTGTATAATGCAAGCTAAGAACCACAACCCGAAAGGAGCAGCAGCCGCTATTATTAATACGATAAAATATTTCAGCGGGTAACCCCACAAGCCTTTATTCAAAATAACATATACGATAAATGACAGCAGCGAAATGAGAATAGCAACAGGACCTTTTGTTAATACGGCCAATCCGAGAAACAAACCCGCAAGCAAGGAATGTTTGAATTTATCATTACCGTGCCGCAATAAATACATTTGAAAAAACGCCAGGAAAATAAACAGGTTGAATGTAGGATCTATTATGCCCGATTTAAAATAAAAATGCGGCAGCCATGTAGCAACATACAATACGACCCACCACATAGCCATCCGCTCGCTGATCACTTTTTTGCCCACATAGTAAAGCGTCAGTAAAGTAACAATTCCCATTACCGTGTTAGGAAAACGGGCGGCATATTCACTTACTCCCCACAGTTTCATGGAGAGTACCTGCATCCATATAAAAAGTGGCGGCTTTTCCCAAAATGGCTTGAAGTCTATCTGCACTTTCAGGTAATCATGTGATACGATCATCTCACGCGCGCATTCAGCGAAGTTGATCTCGTCCCAGTCAAACAAATGGACATGGCCCAGAAAAGGCAGAAACAATAAGGCACCTAAAACGATGACGAAAAAATATCTGGACAAATTATGTACGTTCATGAAGTTGGCGTTCTATGATTCGTGTTGGTTGCGCAGATAAGGTTTTTGATAAAACAAAGTGATGGCTAAAGTACTAAAAAACACACCAATAATACTTCCCACATATACATCCGCAAAAAAATGCGCAGCGAGATACAACCGCGAATACGCTACCAGCAAAGCTAATGCGAAGAAAAAAACACCCCAGCCTTTGTGATGTGGTTTCAACAGAAAAGACAGAAAACTAAAAAAGGCAAAAGCGCCTGTAGCATGGCCAGAAGGAAAGCTGCGGTGAAAATAACGCTCCCAGTCGTGAGCAATATGAATCCATTTCGCCTCATGAAAATAATTGAGCGGGCGCGGGAAATCATAATAACTTTTTAACGCCTGTGAAAAAAGAAAAGCGCCGATATTGGCAAAAAGGGCTGCACCGATAAACCTTAAGTTTCTATATTCCTTCTTTAACAACAACAGTAGCAATACAGGCAGAATCAAAATTCCTTCACCCATATTGGTAAGAATGATCATCACCGTATCCAGCAAATCATTATAACGGTTATTGACGTATGAAAAAAGTAATTGCTTATCATAAGTCCATTGCCAAAAAGCACCCAGCAATACCCACAATAAAAACGGAGCGATAAAATAAAAATTGTAAGAAGTATAAGTTTTGGATTGCAGCTTCATGAATTCTTTTTTTTGGAAAAAAAAGCGGATACTTTTTTTACAATATTCAGATACCAGTCCTTGTTGAGTATCTGCGCATCTTTCTTGGCTTTATTAATAAGGAAAAACGCGATTGGCAGTAACATTGCTGTAGCCATCCACATACCTGCCCAAGGCGGCAAAGAATTACTCTTGGCCAGTTTTTCTCCGGTGAGTGAAATAATATGAAACAATAAAAAGAACGATACTGCTATAATCAACGGCAACCCCAAGCCGCCTTTGCGAATTATGGAACCTAACGGCGCTCCGATAAGAAAAAGTAACACACAAGCAAATGACAGCGTAAATTTCCGGTGCCATTCTATTTTATACTTCAGCACATTTTCATTTTGTATGGAATTATCTGTGGCGGAAATAGAAACCAATCCTTTTGAATTTCGCACATTGGTAAGAGCCGCTTCCATCACTTTATACTGAAGTGTATCTTGCACCAGTTCGAAGAAGCTGTTTTTATAAGACCTTTCACTATTTTCTTCCATACGCATCTTTTTTTCCAGCGTATCTTTTTGTGCAGAAGGCAACGCCAGCGTAAGGTAAGGACTCAGGTAGCTTCCCACATTTACAGCAACTCTTTTTTTATAACGTTCGTTACTGTCGATTTCATGATTCAGTTGCCGGATATTCATCATCTGATACGCTCCTTTGAAAAGATTTTCATCAGTTCGGGTCAGTTTGAAACCTGACAGATCAAATACTTTATCCCAACGCTTAAAATGCATACGCACTTGCGTTTTGTTAGAAGAAGTTAAATTGCCGCTGCCACCTTCTTCATAGCGCCAGCCATCCTGCAACCGAAAGATCAATACTCTTTTAGAAGGAATCATTTTGCCTTCGTTGGCGATCACTACATTCTGATTGCCGTATCCTTTGGTATGGTCATACACCATGATGTTTTTAATGGAAAATCCGTCTTTGCTTTTATCTCCCACTCTTATGGAAAATCCATCAATATCATTGTTAAACAATCCGGGTTTGATGTTTAATGTTGGTTTGGAATTTCTGAGATCGTATAATAATGAAAGCGCTTTTAAATTGGCAACAGGGATGATGTTGTTGTTAAAGAAAAATGCGAAGCCGGCTATTAAAATAATAAACAGTAACAAGGGGCGCATAAAACGGAACAGCGAAATACCGGCTGCTTTGATGGCGATAAGTTCAAAATGCTCGCCCATATTTCCGAAGGTCATAATAGAACCCAAAAGAATGCCCAGGGGCAAAGCCAAGGGCACCAGCGTCGCTGACATGTAAAACAACAATTGCAAAATCATCCAGATGCCCAATCCCTTACCGATCAGTTCATCCATATACAGCCAGAAAAACTGCATGACCAGTACGAACAGCGATACAAAAAAGGTGACGATAAACGGTCCTACAAAACTGCGAATGATAAGTATGTCCAGCTTCTTGATCAATGGTATAAAAAGATGACGGCAAACCTACAAATAAATTAAAGGTTTTCTTTTAAGCAACGGGCTGCATTAACCTTTTCTTCTAAAACAAAAAAGCATCGCCTGATCGCGAAGCTTTTCATAAGAATATTCTGATAAAACTCAACTTCCGAGCCTGTGTTTTAATTCACTGATCTGTGAGTTCCACAACTGTTCCTGATCTTTAAGATCGGCTTTATCTGCAAAATCAGTAATGCGCAAAATGGTTTCATTGGTTACGGGACTTTGTTCTATTCTGAATTCAAAAAATTCATCATCGTTATAGTAATCCCAGCGGTAAATCACATATTCATTTTCCACCGTTTCCAGCAGTTCGGCAGTATCTACAGATCCGTTCCAGCTGAAATAAAACATATTCTCACGCTGATCCACTTTATCTGCAAACCACTCAGATAAACCTACGGGTGTAGCCAAAAATTCATATAGTATAGCCGGAGAACAGCGAATAGGAAACTCCAGCGCGTACATTGTTTTTTTCTTCATTGTTGATGTCTTCACGTTATTACAAACTTTGATGCAATAATAGAAAAACAACTGAACAAACAAAATTTATTTAAAAAACTTTAGTTTTCCTAACCCGATTTTTGAAGAAAATTCTTCCGCACATGCAATAATCGTGCTGTTAATTTTTTTTTAATTTTATTTGGGTTGAATTACGCATACACTTAGATTTGCCATAGTAATGTCAAACTTTTGATAATTAACTTAATCTTTTCTAACCAAAAATCTGCTGCCTATGTCCATGCGTCAACTCAAGATTACCAAGTCTATTACCAACCGTGAAAGTCAGTCTCTTGAAAAATATCTTCAGGAAATCGGCAAAGTGGATTTGATTACTCCTGAGGAAGAAGTGCAACTTGCTATTAAAATAAAAAATGGCGATCAGCGCGCACTCGAAAAACTGACGAAAGCAAATCTGCGTTTCGTTGTATCTGTGGCAAAGCAATACCAAAACCAAGGGCTTTCTCTTAGTGACCTGATCAATGAAGGAAACTTAGGCTTGATAAAAGCCGCCCAGCGTTTTGATGAAACACGTGGTTTTAAATTTATCTCTTACGCCGTATGGTGGATTCGTCAATCTATTCTTCAGGCATTGGCTGAGCAATCTCGTATCGTTCGTTTACCGTTAAACAAAGTGGGACTTTCCAATAAGATCAGCAAAGCCTACTCACAACTGGAACAGGAATATGAACGTGAACCTTCTACCGAAGAACTCGCAGACCTTTTAGAAATCGGGAAAGATGAAATAGAAACCACTTTGGGCGTAGCTGCAAGACATGTATCGGTGGATGCACCTTTTGCTGATGCGGAAGATGGCAGTTTACTGGATGTATTAGAAAATCCAAATGCAGACTCTACGGATTCTTTACTGGAGCACTTCGACTCTTTGCGTTGCGAAATAGACCGCTCTCTCAGCACACTTACCGAGCGTCAGCGGGATGTGATTAAATTATATTTCGGCATTGCGGTAGAACATCCTATGAGTCTGGAAGACATTGGTGAGCGGTTTTCCCTTACCCGTGAACGCGTACGTCAGATTAAGGATAAAGCCATAACCAAGCTTCGTGCAACCAATCGTTGTTCTTTATTAAAATCTTATTTAGGCAATTAACCATTTTTACTTTTTTTCTTTAAGATTATCTTCTGCAAAGAACATTTTAAGTGCAGTGTGAAAAAGGATAATTTTTAGCAAGAGCCTGTTTAAAATTGTGATCAATGATTTTAAACAGGCTCTTAATTTATTACATTATGTTTTGGGGTTCTCTGTGTAAAAACCGCCCTACTCCTGTAGACAGACGATTTGCAGGGAATCGCTCTCCTTTCTATTTTTTGTACTGGCCACTAAAAGTGTATAAGTAGAATTTGCGGCAGCCATAAATGTTTTTGAAACAATTTTATTTCCTTCGGCATCGGTAAGATAAACCGTATTACTGCCTTTGTAAATAGCATAATAGGGCGAAACGTCTTTGTATTGAAGAAGTGCTGTTTTTTCATCCTTTCCAAAATGCAACTGAAATACTTCCCCATCCGCTGATGTATTCAAAAACCGGATTTTTGTTTCGTCCGCCCCTGTTGAAGATGTTTTATTTTCGAGTACAATGGCGTTACCATTTCCCTGATATCCTGTAAGAAACACCGTGTAATATTTCTGAGCATAAAAATGGTAATCGGCAGTTGCCGTAACTTTTCCAATATTGTTGTAGAATGCAATAGCATAATAATCGGGATGCAACGTTTGGTATCCCTGATTAGCGAGATATGGAATTCTCATTCTTATATGATCGGTATTACCAGAGAAACTTGCATTAATCTCATCACAATTAACACAGTCGTTATACACCATCACCCAGGGCCCTGTAGAAACAGATGCTGGATATTCGTCTTTTTGCGAGCAAGAAAAAATAAGTGTTGTCATGCCCCAAACAACTACTGCTTTTAGTGAAAAATGTTTCATAATAGTACGTTTTGTTCTGTTTCAAAATTAGCATGGGCTTCGCCGAAAAGCATTGAAAACAGTAGGGTTTTAAAGTGTGATTTTATCAGGCAGGCGGCAGGAAAATGGTTATGCAAAAAAGAAAACTCACCCTTGCGAGGTGAGCTTTCATTTCATAGTGTTATTCGTTTTTAAAATCTTCTCTGACGATCATTTTTCTGAATATAAATATTTCTGTCGGCTCGGCGCTCCGCTTTGGCTATCATAAGCTTTTCCTGTGGTGAGATACGTCCGTCTGCCATTGCCATGCGTTTCATTTGTGCGATCTGTGCCTGTTGCATATGTAAAGTGCGCGTTTCATTTCTTGTAAGCTTTCCGTGTCTTACACCTTCCTGTATTCTGTATTGCTGGTTTTGTTGAATGCTTCTGCTTTGCGCTTCGGCGGTTATTGTTGTGAAAAACATTACACCTAAAATTGCGGTACTCATTATTATCTTTTTCATAGTTCAAATTTTATTTTTAGTGAACGATGTTGTGCATAAATCCATTTCCATGCCAAAAATTTTTGCTCAACAAAAAAGCCGGATTACTCCGGCTTTTTATAACATTCAGTTTATTGATTTTTTATCTCACCAACGTCACATCTCCTTTGTAAGTATAGATTTCTCCATCGGCAGACGCTACCTTGATGATGTACTGGTAAACGCCCATATCCTGCGGTTGTCCCTTATAGCTGCCGTCCCAGCCGTCTTTAATATCATTGGTGCTGAACACTTCCTTGCCCCACCTGTTGAACACACGGAACTCCTGCAAACGCTGGAACGTGATA